>VAPE01005406.1_pt1 | contig 42462 bp, 39 predicted proteins | sample 3393911 | NCBI WGS metagenome assembly VAPE01 (sample SAMN08290436, study PRJNA428436) | hydrothermal vent metagenome | isolation source: Deep-sea hydrothermal vent chimney | place: Atlantic Ocean: South-mid Altantic Ridge
GCATTATAGCAGGTATGCTAATGCAAGGCAAAACTATGCAGGAGCTACTAGTAGCTTCAAGTAGTTTTAACGAAACAGTAGTATATTTGCTATAATGCCCGCAGGGAGCAGCCTCGTGGAGCAATCTTGCGAAAAAACTTTTTATCATCATAGCTGCGGCTATGACTTGAAAAAAGATTTTTTACAATCTTACCCCGCTAAGCTGCTCTGAGAATGTATAGGATTTTTAGAGGTGCCCTATAGACTACTCCAAACTTTTAGGGAAAAACCGGAGATTGATTTCAACCTATGCAGTGGCAAGTCTACCTGTTTATTTTTCCATACAGATCATAACTGTCGGCTCTTTCTATTTTCAATTTATAAAATTTTCCCGCTTTCATATTATCTGCGTGAATAGCTCCGTCAATTTCAGGTGCCATTCTATAGCTTCTTGCGGCAGTATCACTTTCAGCGAGACATAATATCGTTTTACCTATTAAATTTTGATTCGTATTCAAGGATATCTGTTTCTGAAGATTCATAATCTCATTTTTTCTTATCAGAGCATATTTTTTTGATACCCGGTTTGTATCTGTTTCGAGGTGATTTTCGTCTCTATACACAAAAACTCCTACATTGTCAAATTTTACCTCTTGTAAAAATAGTTTAAGCTCTTCAATATCTCTGTCCGTTTCTCCCGGGTATCCAACTATGATCGTGGTTCGAAATGAGGCGCTGTTAATCTTTTTGCGAATTTTTGAGATAATTCGGAGAAGAAATGCCTTATTATAGTTTCTTTTCATACTCATAAGTATCGATGTTGAGGTATGCTGTATCGGAATATCAAAGTACGGTACTATTTTTTTTGAACAGTTCATCGTATCTATTAGACTGTCTGAAATTTCCGTAGGATAAAGATAGAGCGTTCTTATCCAGAAATCGCCTTCAATTTTTTCAAGCAGAGTTAAAAGATATGACAAATCCCTTTTACCGTCTTTTCCATAGTAAGAGCTATCTTGAGCAACAAGAATCAGCTCTTTTATGCCCGATGATATTGCCTGCTTTGCCTGTTTAATAACTGTTTCAATCGGTATAGATCTAAATTTGCCTTTAAACGATGGTATTGTGCAGAAGCTGCACAGATGGTTGCATCCGTCGGCGATTTTTATATACGAGTATGGGAATGTAGATTGCAGAGTTCTAACATAAGGTTTGCTAAACCATAAGTCTTTGGTGTCAAGCCAAAAATCTACTTCCGGTATTTTTTTAACAATATCAAGATGTCTTGAGATTAGACATCCTGCCACCATAATTTTGGCTCCTGTTTCTTTTTTAATCTCTATTGCCTTAAATATCTCTTGTATTGATTCATCCTCTGCATCGGTAATAAAACTGCATGTGTTGATCATAATCATATCAGCGGAACGAGGATCATTCACAACGACTGCATTATCATTGAGGAAGTTAGACGCTATAAGTTCGGTATCGGTTCTATTTTTAGGGCATCCGAGACTTATTAAATAGAGTTTTTTAACGCTACCGGATGCCGATATTTTCTGTAAATCCATTCTTAAATAGTTTTGTTATGTCAGATACTGTTGTATCTAAATTGTTAATTTTTATTTTATTTCCTCCAAATGTTCCTATTTTATTGCAATTTATACCGTTAGCTTTTAAAGATTCCCGCGTTTTATCATCAGTTACAATTAGAAATAGGGCAGGTGGTTCGGAAAAGAGAAATGCGGGGTCTGAAAACTGATTTGGTAGTTCAAGATTAAATCCTATGCTAAACCGAATGGCTGTTTTTATTATACCGGCGGCAATTCCGCCGAGGGAAACATCATAAGCATATCTGAGCTTGCCATCTTTTGTCAGCTCGGTAATCGTTTTAATAATTTTTATGGATTGTTCCCAATTTATAGAAGCTTTTTCGGGAAGATTGTAATAAATATTATTTTTTATTAGCCATCCGTAACCGGAGAATGAGAGTTTATCGCTCATATCGCCTACGGCATAAAGATTGTCAGATTCGGTTACTTTATATTCAGGTTTCGCTTTTGGTCTTCTGATTCCTACCATGCCTATTGTAGGAGTAGGCCATATAGGTTCGCCTTCTGTTTCATTATAAAAACTTACATTTCCGCTGACTACAGGCGTATTGAGTTTATCGGCTGCTATTGAAATTCCTTCGATTGATTCCGAAAAGCTATAGAGTATGCTGCTGTTATCGGGGCTGCCGAAATTCAAGCAGTCGGTTACCGCAATTGGTGTGGCGCCCACAACGGCAAGATTGCTCGCAGCCTCAAGCATTGTGCGTTCCGCACCATATCTTGCATCCGCTTCAACCATGTTGCTTTTACCTACAACAGTGGCCGATATGGCAAAATCATCATCTTTAACTCTAATCAGCGGCGCACCGTATCCGGCATAGATCGTATCGCTTCCGATGCTTTGATCGTATTGAGTCGTTATCCATGATTTATCGGCTATATTTGGATCGGCTATCATTTTGAGTATGGTTTCTTTGGTGTCTATCTTTTCGTTTAAAACAGTTGTATATTGCGTGGAAGGCTGCTCAATCTTTTTTTTACACGGCTTCGTATTGCTGAAAAGATCTACATTAAGTTCAAAGGTATTGCCTGATTTGCTTAAAATCATTACAGGTTTTTTTATCACTTCTCCGATTTTAACAGCGTCAAGCTGCCATTTTTCAAAGATATCAAAAACAGTTTTCTCATGTCCTTTTTTGACTATAACAAGCATTCGTTCCTGAGATTCAGATAGCATAATTTCAGAGGCAGAAAGTTTTTGACGCAAAGGTACTTTATCAAGATCAAGAATCATTCCAGTTGATGAACGCTCTGCCATCTCAAATGAGCTTGACGCTAATCCCGCTGCGCCCATATCCTGCATTCCCGATACGGCATCCGTTCTAAAAAGTTCAAGACATGCTTCAAGCAGTAATTTTTCTGTGAACGGATCGCCTACCTGAACCGTAGGCCGCTTTGATTCTGATGATTTATCAAAAACGGAAGATGCCATGGCAGCTCCACCGAGACCGTCGCGTCCGGTTTTGCTTCCTACATAGATTACAGAATCACCAGCAGGTGCGTTTCCTGTAAAAATTTCATCTCGTTTTACAATACCGAGGCTAAATGCATTTACGAGGTTGTTTCCATCATAGCATGAAGCGAATCTTGTTTGACCTCCTACTGTTGGAATTCCCATGCAATTTCCGTAATCACCTATGCCTCTTGTTACTCCATCAACCAAGTAAGCTGTCTTTTTATTTTTTGGGCTTCCGAACCAAATGGCGTCGAGTGAAAGCACCGGTCTTGCTCCCATGGTAAATATATCGCGGAGTATTCCGCCGACACCTGTTGCCGCACCTTGATAAGGTTCGATAAATGAAGGGTGATTGTGCGATTCCATTTTAAACACAACAGCGTATTTATCGGAAACCGCGACAACTCCGGCATTTTCTCCCGGACCGAATAAAACGTTTTTTCCGGTTGTAGGAAATCGCTTTAAAAATAGTTTTGAGCTTTTGTAACTGCAGTGTTCGCTCCATAAACTTGCTGCCATTTTAACTTCAATTTCGTTCGGTGATCTGTTGAGCGCATTTTTAAGCATATCATATTCAGCGCTGCTTAAGCCGCACTTTGCCGATGCAGATTTTGATACTATATCGTTATCCATATTTGTTTGATATCTCCATTTTGGTTTTTCTCTATTTTCACAATTTTATGCGTTTTGTCAAATAGTTAGTCTATATCATTTTAAATCTCCGTTGAATCCTTTTTTTATATCACTACAATCAGTTGCCATGAATATAAAACAAAAAAAGCCGTTTTTAGGAGCACATACATCTATTTCAGGGGGATTTACAAAATCTATCGATGAAGCAGAATTGCTGGGTTGCGAAGCCATACAGATTTTTTCTAAAAATCAGATGAGGTGGAAGTCTAAAGACATATCAGGTAAAGATGCGGCTGATTTCATAGCAAGGCGCAAGAAGAGCAGGGTTAAATATGTGCTTATTCATGATTCATATTTGATAAATCTCGGCAATCCCGACGAAGCAAAAAGAGAAAAAGCCGTTAATGCGTTTATTGATGAGATTAAACGCGCCAAAGTGCTGCATGCCGATTATCTCATTTTTCATCCCGGAAGTCATCTTGGTATAGGAGATGATGATTGCTTAAAATTGGTTGCCGATTCGCTAAAATATGCAATTGAAAATGATTCTCAAAAAGGTGAGCTTATGGTTTTGATAGAGACTACAGCCGGGCAGGGAACGAATGTTGGATACAAATTTAACCATCTATCCAAAATCATTGATTTGACTAATAACAAATCGGTAGGAGTGTGTATAGACACATGCCATATCTTTGCCGCAGGATATGATATCAGGGAAAAAACAGGATACGAGAGAACGATGAGTGAGTTTGAGAGTATCATAGGTTTGCCGAGACTTAAAGCATTTCATCTCAATGATTCAAAGACAGAATTCGGAAGCAGAAAAGATAGGCATGAGAATATAGGAAAAGGTTTTATAGGAAAGGATGCATTTAGCTTCTTGCTTAATGACATCCGTATGCATGGTATTCCTATGGTACTTGAAACTCCGGGAGGTATCGATGCTTACAAGACGGATCTTTATACCTTGAAGAATCTTTTTCAGAATTAACCTTTTATATATAGAATTCGTCCGCAATTAGGACATAAAGACAACTGATCTGTTTCTGTTACAGTTGCTGCTACCTGCGGCGGAAGCATTAAGAAACATCCGAGACATGAACCTACTTTAAGTTCTGCGAGTGAATTTCCTTCAGCCCATTTATTGATATTTTCATACCTTGCTATGACAGAATCATCGAGATTTTCTAATATTTTAGATCTATTAGATTTCTTATCATCGATTTCAAGTATTATGCCATCAATAAGTGCCGTTCTTTCTTTCTTTGTTTCCGCATATTCATTTTGCAGCAAGTCAACAGAATCTTGGCTTGATTTGAGTTTTTCAGTATATTCATCAATATCTGATAGTATAGATAACAGCTGATCTTCTATTTTGTTTATAGCGGTTTGTGCTGTGTTTAGTTCTATTTCAAGAGCTTTTTGTTCTTTTGCTGTTTTAATAAGCTCGCTTTTATCGTTTAATGTATTTATCTGAATTGTCTTTTCTTCAATCAGAAGATCGCTGTCTTTCTTATCATCTTTTAACTGCGTTATTTGAGATGCAAACTTTTCAGATTCTTTTGTTGCTTTATCAATACCTTTTTCCTGAAGCAGGCTGTTTTCATTGAGTTCTTTTATCTTTTTTCTTAGTTTATGTATCGTTCTATCTATTTCTTGAACATTAAGTAGAACTTTAATTGTTGAATTCACTATCTCCCCTTATATCGCAAGTTCGTCTGATTTAACAAACACAAGTTTTCCTTCATAAATTTCCTCCAAACTGTTTTGTATAATTTTTGTAAAAAGAATTTTTTCAATAAAATGTCCTACATCCAAAATAGAATATCCATTTTCTCTAAAGAATATTCTATCATGATATCTAATATCACCTGTAATAGCTATATCAAAAGATGCAGGGTCGATGCCTTTTATGACTGAACTGCCGGATCCGGATACCACAAGCAGCTTATTGATGGTTCTCGGTAAAAGTCCAATGATATTGAGTGAGGCTATGTTAAACAGGCTGCGGCAATTCTCAACCATTTCCGTACCGGAAATTTTCTTTATTGTACCTGTTCTCGCAAATGCCATCTCTTTGCTATCGCCTTTCGGTATATGTATGTTTGTCATGTTAAACATGCCGGCGAGATAATCGTTCATTCCACCGGTAGCCGAGTCAATATTTGTGTGAAATGAATAGATAGAGATATCCGATTGTATAGCTTTGATTATTGCTGATGCAGGGTAAATGTGAGAATCAAAATAGATAGGAGCGTTAAATAAAATAGGATGATGAGATATTATAAGATTGGCTCCAATATTAGCCGCTTGAACAACAACTTTTTCTGTGATATCAAGTGATACCAATACAATATCGGTTTCCTTTCTGTTGCTTTTATACTGCCATCCGGTTTTGTCCCATTCTGCTGACGATGCAGAAGGAAACCTTTTCTCAAGATTGGTGATAATTCCATCAATAACCATTCTTACTTAAACTGTGGTGGGCCCACCAGGACTCGAACCTGGAACCAACCGGTTATGGGCCGGTTGCTCTAACCAATTGAGCCATGGGCCCGTTATTTCATACTTTGCTAAAAAGCAATACTGCGTTTGTTCCTCCAAACCCAAAAGAATTACTTACTGCAACATCAACCGCCGCCTTTCTTGCACTGTTTGGAATGTAATCCAAATCACAAAGCGGATCAGGATTATCAAGGTTGATAGTAGGCGGAAAAATAGATTTGTCAAGAGCCATTGCAGTAATTACCGCCTCAATTCCACCTGCAGCTCCAAGCGTATGTCCAATAGAAGATTTAATTGAGCTGATTATTAAGTTTTTTGCATGATCGGCAAAGACGGATTTTATTGCTTCTGTTTCACCGATATCGTTCATAACAGTCGATGTGCCGTGTGCATTTATATATCCGACCTTATCGGCGGAAATTTTTGCATCATTAATGGCGAGTTTCATAGCTTTTGCCGCTCCTTTGCCGTGCGGAGACGGAGCAACAATGTGATATGCATCACCGTTCATACCGAAGCCCGCAAGCTCGGCATAAATATGAGCACCTCTTTTTTTTGCATGTTCATACTCTTCTAATACAACAATTCCGGCTCCTTCGCCAATAATAAAGCCATCTCTATCTCTATCAAACGGTCTGCTTGCAGCTTTAGGATCATCGTTGCGTATTGATGAAAGTGTTTTTGAAGCTGTAAATCCTGCAACAGCAAGCGGAGTTACCGCTGATTCCGCTCCTCCTGCGACAAATATATCAGTATCGCCGTATTGAACGGATCTTGCTGCAATACCTATAGAATGTGTTCCTGTTGCGCAAGCAGTAACGATAGAGAAATTCGGACCTTGAAAGTTATACTTTATCGATACTCTGCACGATGACATATTTACAATAGACATAGGAATAAAAAACGGAGACACACCTCTTTCGCCTCTTTTTTCCAATGCCAAACTATATCGTTCTATAGCAGCAATTCCACCGATGCCGGAGCCTATGGATACGCCAACTCTTTCAGGCGTATAATTCGTTATTCCTGAATCTTCCCATGCTTCAATTGATGCACCAAAAGCATACTGAACGAAAAGATCCATTTTTTTTAATTCTTTTCTTTCAACAAAATCAGGTTTAAATTCTTTTATTTCTCCTGCAATTTTGCTCTTGAATTTTGCCGGATCAAAATGTGTAATCTTTGACACACCCGATTTGCCGCTAATTAAATTATTAAAACTCGTTTTAGCATCATTTCCGACAGGTGTTATTGCGCCTACTCCTGTAATAACAACACGTCTCAATTTTAGCTCCTATGCTTTATGTTCTTTTACGTAGTCGATGGCGTTTTGAACGGTTCTTACTTTTTCAGCATCACTATCGGGTATTGAAACACCGAATTTTTCTTCTAACGCCATTACCAATTCAACAGTGTCAAGGGAATCGGCACCGAGATCTTCTATAAATCTTGATTCGGATTTGACTTCTGATTCTTCAACACCCAATTGATCAATAATAATTGCCCTTACATCACTTTCCAAACTCATCTTTCCTCCTCTATGTTACCTTTAAATACTGTTTTTTATTTTTTCCGCTATCGGTTTATAAATGTAGTCCGCCGTCTATTCTTACAATAGTTCCTGTTATATAGGCGGAACTATCGGATAGTAAAAAGAGCGCAAGATTAGCAACATCTTCCGGCTTTCCAAATCTTTTCATAGGAATTTTTTGTATCATGGCATCTCCTGCGGTTTCCTCTAACTGTTTTGTCATATCTGTTTTTATAAATCCGGGTGCTACTGCATTTACTCTTATGTTTCGTGAGGCCAATTCTTTTGCAAGAGCTTTGGTAAAGCCGATAACTCCTGCTTTGCTGGCAGCATATGCAGTTTGTCCGCCTCCGCCGTCCTCGCCAATAATGGAGCTTATGTTCACTATGCTGCCAAATCGGTTTTTTATCATACCTCTAACCACTACTTTTGCTATCATCATACCCGAAATTAGATTAATATCAATCGTATTTTTAATATCTTTTAAAGGTGACAAAACCAATAGATTATCTTTTGCTATGCCGGCATTATTTACGAGATAATCTATATTTCCGACTTTAGATCTGATCTCTTTCACTGAATTCTCAATGGATTCGATATCTGATAGGTCGAATTTTGCGGCTATTGCAATATTGCCGGATGCTTTTGATTCGGCAACGATGGACTTGGCCAAACTATCGCTATGCGCATATCCTATAATCACGGTTATGCCGTTTTCCAATAGTTTTTCTGCAATAGCTTTTCCTATGCCCCTTGTTGCACCTGTTACAAGTGCTGTTTTGCCTGTAAATTTCATTTTTCTTTAGATAAAAAGTTTGTTATATCACTTTTGTCGCGAATGTTTACGACGTTAATTGTCTTGTCAATTCTGCGGACAAGACCTTTTAATACCGATCCCGGACCTATTTCTATCATAGATTTTGAGAGCTTTTTTGCCGTGTTTATATTATCCATCCATCTTACCGGGCTAACTATCTGATCTAACAATAATTTTTTTATATTTGTTAGAGATAGGTTTTTTGAAGAACTGTTTTCTATGACAGGAAATTCAGGTTTATGGAATTTAGTATTTTCGATATAGGGTTCAAGCTCATTCTTGGCAGAGTCCATAAGCTTGCAGTGAAATGGAGCCGAAACAGGCAGCATAATCAGTTTAAATCGACTTTTCAGCAAATTTTCAACATATTTAACACCATCGGCTGTTCCGGATATTACCTGCTGGTTTGGTCCGTTATAATTTGCTATATCACAATAAAATCCGTTTGATTTGGCAATGCTGCACCCCTCTTGGACCGGATCAATTGGAGCTATAACCGCAGCCATAGATCCCGTTCCTACGGGTGTCGCTTCCTGCATAAATTTTCCTCTTAAATGAGTTAATTTGACTGCGGATGCAAAGCTCAAAGATTTGCTTGCTACGAGAGCTGAGTATTCACCAAGGCTGTGCCCCAAAGCTCCAACTATAGAAATTGCGATTCGAGAACTGATTATTGACCAGATTGCAAAACTGGTTGTAAGTATGGCAGGCTGAGCGTTTGCTGTCATTGCAAGTTCCGATTCAGGTCCATTTAAAATCAAATTTTTTAAATCCATTTTAAGAATATCAGACGCTTCTTCATAAAGCTTATTTATCTCAGGGAATTGTTTAAAAAGATCGCAGCCCATTCCGATAAATTGAGATCCCTGACCTGGAAAAAGCAACACCATATCTGTATGATTCATCTTAGAAATTTTGTAAAATTAAGGTACACGCTATCCTTGTAGTAAAATCCTGTTAACGGTCAAACTGACAAAGTTTTAAAAGAGTGTCATTTGCCTGATTTATAATATCGGCAACAATGGTTTTAACAGGCTTTATCCGATGTACAATACCTGCACATTGACCTATCATCACTGATCCGTTTACCACATCTCCATCTTGTGCCGCCAATTTTAGTTTTCCTTCCCCGAACTCCTCCAATGCTTCAATAGAAGCACCTCCTGCTTCCAATTTCATAAATTCTCTTGCAAGTTTATTCTTTGCTATTCTTACAGGATGACCTGTTGTGCGACCGGTTACAACGGTAGCTCTGTCATTCGCATCGATTATTGTATTTTTGTAGCTTTGCGCAATATTGCATTCATCGGATGCAATAAATCGAGTTCCCATTTGAATTCCTTGTGCGCCAAGAGCCATAGCGGCAATCATTCCTCTTCCATCGGCAATACCACCCGCCGCAATGACCGGTATAGAAACCGCATCCACTATTTGAGGTATTAGAGGCATACTATGAAGTTCGCCTATATGCCCTCCGGATTCGCCTCCTTCGGCAATTAACATATCAATTCCTGTTCTTTCCATTCTTTTTGCTAATGCAACAGAAGCAATAACAGGTATAACTTTTATGCCTTTATTTTGGAATTTTTCCATATATTTACCAGGATTACCTGCGCCGGTTGTCACAACTTTTACAGAACTGTGTCTTAATATAGCAGCTACCACATCATCTACAAAAGGTGAAAGCAGCATTACATTGACACCAAACGGTTTATCGGTTCTTTTCTCAGTTTCTATAATGCGTTTTTCAACCCAGTCGCCCGGAGCTGTTCCGGATGCAATAATACCAAGACATCCGGCTTCGGATACGGCACTTACAAGATATTCATCTGATACCCATGCCATACCTCCCTGAAATATTGGGTAGTCTATGCCTAATATATCGCATATCTTTGTTCGCAGTGAATTTACCATTGAACTAACATTGCTCCCCAGCTCAAACTGGCACCGAAAGCGTTAAGCAGAACAGTATCACCTGTTTTAATTCTATCTGATTCGACAGCCTCGTTTAAAGCCAACGGTATTGATGCCCCGGCAGTGTTGCCATGATGGTCAATAGTTACAACACATTTCTCAAAAGGTATATTCAATCTTTTTACAACCGATGAAATTATTCTCGCATTAGACTGATGAGGTATTACTACATCAATATCATCATTATCAATTTTTGACTTTTTAATTACCGAATTGCACACCTCTTCGAGATGTCTAACGGCAATTTTGAAAGTATCATGTCCTTCCATATGAATTTTGTTATAGTTGCCTTTAGGAGCATGAAATGTTCCGTTGCCCGGCACAATCATAAGATATGCATAATCACCATTGGCATGTATTTCCGAATTTATAATACCGCTTTCACCGTCATCTCGTGATAGTACCACGGCCCCTGCACCATCTCCAAATATTATAGCCTGGCTTCTGTCTTCCCAATTTACTACTCTGGACAACAGTTCCGCTCCTACAACAAGAATAGTTTTTGCTTGTCCTGATCTTATGTATGCGTTTGCAGTAGTCATGGAATATAAAAATCCGGAGCAAGCCGCATTAAGATCTACAGCGGCACATCCGATGTTTCCAATACCAAGTTTTCTTTGCAAATGAAGCGCTGTTGCAGGAAGTTCCATATCAGGCGTGCAGGTACCAACTATTATCATATCAATTTTGTCAGCCGATATACCGGCTCTCTTGAGCGCCACCTTACTTGCTTCGTATGCAAGATCCGATGTTACCTCGTTTTCATCTGCAATATGCCTTTCTTTTATGCCGGTTCGTTTTGTTATCCATTCGTCAGATGTATCCATTTTTTTTTCGAGATCAAAATTAGTAAGAATTTTCTCAGGCAAATACCCGCCTGTTGCAATTATTCTTGACTTATACATTTTGTTCATCCTTTCAACATCTGTTTCTGTATATCGTTTTCAATCATCTCATTCATCTTGTTTTTAACTAAATTAGTAGCGACTCGGATAGAATTCATAACGGCTTCGGACCTGCTTCTTCCATGACCGATTATTCCTATGCCCCTTATTCCAAGAAGCGGAGCACCGCCAAAATGTTCATATCCAATCCGCATTTTTATTTTTTTGAATGCAGCCTTATTAAAGAGATAGCCTATTTTATACCATAAATTTTTTGACATTTCACTTTTAATAAAATATCCAACAGCTTCGGAAGCACCTTCGCTTGCCTTAAGCAGTATATTTCCTGAGAATCCATCGCACACGAGTACATCGCACCTGCCTTCAAACACCTCGCCTCCCTCAATATTTCCGACAAAATTAAGATCTGATTTGGCAAGAAGTTCAAATGCCGCACGAGTAAGCTCGTTTCCCTTACTCGATTCTTCCCCGTTGCTTAGAATGCCGACTCTCGGGTTAATAATTTTTTGGGTATTTTTCATATACGCAGATCCCATTATACCAAATTGCAGCAGGTAGTTTGGCTTGCAGTCAACATTTGCACCTGCATCAACCACAACAACCGAACCTTTTCTCGTTGGCAGAATGGCTCCTATCGCCGGTCGCACAACTCCTTTAAGGCGTCTTAGATTTAGAGCTGATGCCACCATAACGGCACCGGAATTTCCTGCAGATACGAAAGCCGATGCTATTTTATTTTTGACTAAATCTACGCATTTTACAATAGAACTACTCTTTTTTTCATTGAGGACTATTGTCGGATGGTCATCCATAGATACTTCGCTTTCCGTATTAATTACTTTTATTTTTTCCAATGGATAATCGAGGACTCTAAGCTCTTTGAGAATATTCTTTTCTCTTCCCACCAGCAGTATATTGCTTTTTAATCTTTTAACAGCTTGTATTGCGCCTAAAACGATTTCATGAGGAGCTCTGTCTCCTCCCATGGCATCAACTGCTATCCACATAATCTTAGGATACCTCTATGACTTTCCTGCCTTTGTAATACCCGCAGCTTTGGCAGACATGGTGTGCTATTTTCGGTTCGTGACAATTATTGCATGCAACAACGGTAGGCTCAGCCACTTTCCAGTTTGCCCTTCTCTTTTTTGATCTTGCCTTATAATGACGCCTTTTTGGTAAAGCCATTTCTACCTCTCTTTTATAAATTCAGTAATTTTTCTAATAATTTTTTCTTACCGTAACTCTTGTAGAACATAAGATTAATACGCTAAAAAAAGCGTTTGTCAAGTAGTTGCAACCTCAGGGAAAAAGAATATTATTTCATTTTTCGCAGTTTCCGGTGCATCGGAGCCATGTATTGCATTATGCTCTATATTTGATCCGTAAAGATTTCGAATCGTTCCCTTATCTGCTTTAGCGGGATCTGTTGCTCCCATAATAGTTCTATATCGTGCGATGGCATTTTTGCCTTGTATTACCATTGGAATGATTTCTCCGCTTGACATAAAATCGGTGAGACTATTATAAAACGGTTTCTCATTGTGAACGGCATAAAATTTTTCGGCTTGACTTTTAGTTAATCTGATTTTTTTGATAGCAACTATTTGAAGATCTGATTGTTCTATCAGATCAATAATTTTACCGCTGTTTTTTGCCTTCACAGAATCAGGTTTAATAATTCCAAGTGTTGTTTCCATAATTAAGCTGCCCTTTCACTATCGTTTTTGGCATCGCTTTTAACGCTGCTTTTAACATCTTTTTTTGTCTGCTTTTTCTTTGCTTTTGTACCCGCTTCATCATGAACATTATTCAAGCGTGATGGTTTGCTTGCGTAGTCTGTAGCATACCATCCCGATCCCTTTAAAATAAATGACGAATGTGTTATAGCTTTGTGCACAGCTTTACCGCATTCAGGGCAACCTTCTATTGGACTGTCGCTCACTTTTTGAAGTTCCTCAAATTTATATCCACAACTTTCACAAACATATTTATAAATCGGCATTAAATTTTTATCCTCCAAGCATTTAATTGTTTTTCTGTTATCCCGGCAATCTCTATCAGCTTATTGCGGCTTTTGTGACCACTAACTACATTGATGCAACTCTTTGCAATTTTAAGCTCTTTTGCAATAATTTCAAGCAATTGGCGGTTAGCAAGACCTTTTTGAGGTGATGCAGTAAGTTTAATTGTTAAATTACAGCTGCTTCTTTCAACGGCTATTCTACTTGCATGCGGCTTAACATGAACAACGAATCTAACACTTTCCGATTTGGTAACTTTAGCCATTCGATGCAACTCTACCGCCTCAATAAAAAATGTCAAGTGGCTTGCGGGAGAAGATCTATTTTTTGCATTTGCCGATAAATTAATCACTTGAAAGTAGCACTATCAGACTTATAATAGAATGCAACTAAACTTGCTTATTAAGCTATGTACAACCATGGTTGGCATGTGGCTTGGCTTGATTGAGGCGAGTTAAAAATTTGGAGGTATTATGTCGCAGAAAAGGGTTGTAGTTTTCTCAACTCCTACATGTTCATGGTGCAGGAAAGCAGAACAGTATTTGAAAACTAAGGAGATTAAGTTTAAAAAAGTCGATGTGTCTCGCGATCAAAATGCAGCAAATGAAATGGTGAGAGTTTCAGGGCAGTCAGGTGTTCCTGTTATTTTGATTGGATCAAGACCTATTGTTGGTTTTGACAGAGCGAAGATCGACAGATATCTTGCCTGAAATTAATAGCATATATAATGAGACCACTGCACAATAAACAGATCCACAGAAGGCTAAGATTGGGTGAGATTTAGAAATTAAAATTTGAGGTACTAACCGGTTAGTTTGAGAATTTTAATTTCCTGAAGATTGCCCAATATTAGCCTTCCCTGCGGGCTTTATGAGGTTTCCCATATACTTCGTTAAACTTCTTTGAATTAACCCGTTAGTCCTTCAGAAGTTTGCCTTGTCTATAGAAAACCTCATTAAAAGCTGTGAATTTGTTTACTGTGCAGTGGTCTCATAATGATTGGAATCAGTGCCCTTAAGTAGAAGAGAGAGGTTAAGAAGTAACTATTGCAGCAATACAGTTGTAGAAAGTTTCTGCCGCTTTATTAAAATTAAAGAAGCTTTGCAATAGTTATTCCGTCGCCTCCTTCTTGAGGCTTTCCCGAATGCATATCCGAAATCATGCCGCTTTCTTCCAAGGTATCTTTAACGAGCTGTTTTAATGCTCCCGTTCCTCTTCCATGAACTATTATAATTGTATCTGCATTCTGAAGTATGGCATCATCTAAAAATCTTATTAGTTTCTCTTCTGCTTCCTCAATATGCATTCCGATAATATTACAGCTTATTGAATTTGACCGGTCATTGCAGCTTATTACTTGTTTTAATTTCTTTTTCGGATTTTCTTTTACAGTTTCAACATTAGAGCTGTTAATCCAGATATTTTTACCGGCGCTATCCACTTTTACCTTACCTTTTTTTATTTCGACAATCTTACCTAATATGGAAGTTCCGCTCATTTTGACGGTTTGACCTGTTCGGAACTCTTTTTCTATTTTAGATTCGTGCTTTTTATCGGTGTCTTGTCTTAGCTGAGCTATCTTTTTATGGATATCAGGAATACTCTTCAATGCTTTTATCTGTACTTGTGCATCTTTTATAAGTTGATCAATGGCTTTCCGTTTAGTATCAATCAGATGTTTCTTTTCTATCAATAACGCATCTTTTTCGAGCTTCAAGCTGTCTAATTCCCTGTTTTTAGATATTATTATTCGGTCTAACTGCTCCTGCTTATTTTTATATTCCGATATCTTTTCTATCAGCCTGTCGGCAAGTTCACTACTCTTTTCGCTTGTTTGTTTTACAGCTTCTCTAACAATTTCATCAGGAAGAAATCTGCCCGCAATATCAAATGTATGACTTTCTGCGATACTGCCTAATTTAATTTCGTATGTGGACATAAGTGTCTTCATATCAAAATTTATGCCTGCAATATCGATGCTGTCTGCTTCTGTTTCAACCCATAAAGATACTCTTTTAAGATGTGTTGTGCAGATATTGCTGATGCGCTTTTTTGTTAGTGCTTTAAAAATAGATATTGCAAGATTGCCGCCGGCCTCAGGGTCGGTGCCTTCTGTTATTTCGTCAATAAGAACAAGCGAATCGGATGTTGCATTTTTAAAGATATTTCTCAGCATTTGCAGTTTGCTTGAAAAATTTGATAGTGATTCCGCCATATTTTCTTTATTGCCGAATATTGTAAAAAGTGAATCGTATGTTCCAATCCAGCTTCCGGTTTTAACCGGTATCGGTATAGATGAGTAAAATGCAAGTATTGAAAGCCCAATAGTCTTAAGCGTAACCGTTTTTCCGCCTGCATTAGAGCCGCTTATCACCATACCGATTTTATTTGTCAGCTTAATATCATTTGCTACAACATGCTTTTTCATAGAGATTAAAAGCGGATGTCTCGCTTTCATAAGCGAAAATCCGACTTTAGGTTTTAATTCGGGAAGATGACAATCATAAAGTTTTTTATACCTGAAAAATGCACCGATCTTATCAAGCGTACCAAGATCTTTTGATAATATCATAAGTTTATATGAATTCAGCTTTATTTTTTCACTAAGAATGCGTAAAATTCTCAGTTTTTCCTCTCGTTCGGCAGCTTTCAAAATGGTTAGCCTGTTGTTGAGATCTATTGTTTCAGCCGGGTCAAGAAATATTGATGCCCCTGTTCCGGAAACATCCACCACCATGCCTTTTACAGCCTTTTTCTTCGATGCTTTTATAACTATGCAGAATCTGTCTTGTCGAATTGCAATACCTGATTCTGCAATTCCTGAGATTTTAAGTTTTCTAATGATGCCGGCTTGCTTCTGATGAATTACCCTCTTGGTAGTATCCCTTTTTTGTATTAATGAAGAGAGCGATTTAGTGGCATCACTTCTTATCTTTCCATCCTTGATCATATCAGGTAGAGAGTCTAACTCACTTATGGGTTTTAATCTATCAAGAAATGCCTTAGCGCAGCCTGCTGTTTCATCATAATCTATATGAAGATTATGAATTGCAGATTGAAAACCGATAATGCTTTGAATTTCATCGGGAGAGAGTATTGCTTTTTTTGAACGCTCGACTATGCCGTCTATATCATCAACAGAAGAGATATTGATATCCTGGCGATTTATAAGATAAAACAGCTTTTGTGTCAGATCGAGATTAAGATTGAGCTCTTTTGCCGAAAAAATAGGTTTTGCTGCAATAATGGCTCTTCTGCCGTATATTGTTTGGGCAAATTCCGAAAGATAATTGATAAATCTTGTGTAGTCTAAATCAGGATATAAATTATGCACCGTTTGCTATCTGCTCTTTCGCAAGGTTATCGCATATTTCGTTATATTTATCACCGGAGTGACCCTTTACCTTTTTCCATTCTATTTTATGTTTTAAATCTTGATCTATCAATTTTTCCCATAAGTCTCTGTTTTTCACAGGCTGCTTCGCTGCGTTTTTCCATCCTGTTTGCTGCCATTTTTTCACCCACTTTGTGATTCCGCCTATTAGATATGAAGAATCAGTAAATAGTTCAACGCGGCACACTTCGGCAAGTTCGGCAAGTGCGGCAAGCGCAGCTGTCATTTCCATTCTGTTGTTGGTTGTCAATTTATGGTATCCTGATACGGTTTTTGTATGGTCGTTATATTTTATAACTGCAGCATATCCGCCTTTACCGGGATTGCCGCTGCATGCTCCATCAGTATAAATTATTATTTTTTTCATAAATTCTTATTACTAATATTGTTCAATTTGAGTGGGGACTTAATTTTTTTGTATCAAAAATCGAGTTTAAATCAAAGTTAGTGAACAAATTTTATTATTTTCTCCCATAGCTTTTTGTCGCACAAAATTTTTTCAACTCTGCCTTGCCATAATAATCTAAATTCGTTTTTTTCCTCTAAAGTTGAGACTCCCATCATGATTTTTTCAAGCAGCTGAAACTGCATTGGATCGGCAGGAACGGAGGAAGGATCGTATATAATCTCAATACTTTTTTGATTATCGGATCTTGTAAATCTTATTTCCCCTTCAATATTTGCATTATATCTCAATCTGTTTTCTCTGCTATATCTTCCTGCAATCCCTTTAAATCCGCCAACGCCAGCCGCTCCTGTTATAAATCCAAGACAATTACCTATTACGCCGGCAACTCCTTCACTGATATCGCTTTTTAGATCCACAAAAATTTCTCCTCTAAGCGGAATTTCTCCTTCGTATAACTTATCAAGCCCTACCTTTGCAGAAAGATATGCGCCGGCAACCGTTGGACATGAATGACCTGCAAATCTAACTATATCTATATAATTATAAATCATTTGACCGTCTTCTACAGCTCCAAGAAGATCTGCCAGAGGATCTTTCAGTATTATGGGATCTACTTTATCAAAAAATTCAGGATATTTCATAAAACCTCCTTATCTTTTTCTGCTATGCTTATGAGATCATCGCTCAATAAATGTAAGTTATAAATGTTCAAGTTTTATCTCCTTGGCATCGGCTGCAAAATCAGGCAAGCTGCATGCTGCTATTACCACCGTTAATCCCTGCTTAGACAAAGGTAAAAGCAGTTTGTAGAGTTTTTTGAAATGCTCATAGTCAAAAAAATAGCTTATATCGTCTATAAATAGTATAGACGGTTTTTTCATAAGTGCGGATGCCGTTAGCACCATTCCTTTTTCAGATGATGATATGGTCTTAGGATTGCTATTCAAAATGGGTTTGAGACCAAAAAGTACAACGATCTGATCTAAACTTGCAGTAGATGCAGCGGAAAGAGATGTTTGAAGTGCCAGATTATCATAAATACTCATTTGGCTGAATAGAACAGTTTCAGCAGATACAACTGAAATTTTTCTCCTCAGTTCAATCGGAGCGCTTTCATATCTAAAAAGCGGTATTTTTGCAGAATAGATAAGTCCCGATGCAGGGTGAAGGCGGCAGGAAGCCAATTTTATTAGTGCAGTTTTGCCGGATGAGCTGCCTCCCGTCACAAAGCAGATTTCTCCTTTTAATACATGAAAAGATAGTTTATCGAATATTTTTCTTCCCGATCGAGTTTTAAAAATTACTGATGAGAATCTAAGCATAAAGTCAATGCATCAATTTAAGCTGCAACCGAAAAGTTTTATTTAACAATCTAACGGTCATTTCTTATAAAACTCTCTAATTCTTTTTACAACCGAATTTTGGTCAAGTCCGTAATGTTTAAAAAGTTCATCGGCTTTGCCGGATTGGCCAAACCTATCATTTATGCCTATTTTAAGCATTTTGGTTGGCAGCTTTTCTGCCGTAAGCTCAGCAACCGCACTTCCAAGACCTCCAATGATAGAATGCTCTTCAACTGTCACAACTTTGCCCGTTTTTGAGATACTGTTTAATATCGATTGGTCAAGCGGTTTTATTGTAGAAGCATTAATAACTTCGCAGTCAATGCCCGTTTCATTCAATTCATCTGCTGCATGCAATGTTATTGATGTCATTACTCCGCATGAAATTAGTGTAATATCGGATCCGACACGCAAAATTTTATTTTTAAAGCTGAAATGATAATCATCAGGATAGATAGTTTCTGTTTTAATTCTTGATGTTCGTAAATATGTCGGACCATTCCAATCAAGTGATGCGACAACGGCTGCCTTAGTTTCATTGAAATCGGCAGGAACAATAACTCTCATATTGGGAAGTGCACGCATAAGTGCAATATCGGCAATAGACTGATGTGATCCTCCGTCTTCTCCAACGCTTATACCCGAATGAGATCCGCATAAAAACAGCTTATTGTTTGGATAACAAACAGACTGTCTTATATGTTCAAATGCTCTTCCCGTTATAAAAACGGCAAAGCTTGATATATACGGAAGTTTGCCTGCATAAGCCATTCCTGCCGCTATATCAACCATAGTTCCTTCGGCAATACCGCAATCGAAAAATCGATTAGGGTAAACTTTTTTGAACATAAACGATCTTGTTGACGAACCGAGATCGGCATCCAAAACCATTACATTGCCGTTTAGTTTTCCTATCTCAACGAGCCCCTCTCCGTATCCGTCTCTTGTTGACTTCATAATGAGACCCCTGTGGGCAATATTTGCTTATCTCTATGCTCACGTTTTGCTTCTTTGAAATTAACCAAGTTAGTCCTGCAGAAGTTCGCCTCGCCTATGGAAAAGCTGATATCGCTGTGAAGGTGCTTACTGTACAGTGGTCTCATAATGACAATTCCTCAAGAGCTTTTTTGAACTCATCGTTATCAGGTGGTTTTCCATGAAAAGCAACACTGTTTTCCATATATGAGACCCCTTTGCCTTTTACCGTATGGGCAACAATACCGAGAGGTTTGCCATTGGGTTTTCTATCTAATGCCTGTAAAATTTGGTGAAAATCATGGCCATCTATACTTACGGTGTCAAAACCAAAACTTTCAAGTTTGTCTATTATAGGTGAAACATTCATAACATCGCATACTTTGCCGTCAATCTGAAGTCCGTTATTATCTACAATTGCCGTTAAATTATCAAGTTTATAATGAGATGCGGCCATAAAACTTTCCCATACACTTCCTTCTTCTATTTCACCGTCGCCAAGCATGCAGAATACCCGGCTGCTGCTTTTATCAAATTTCAGTGCCATAGCCATGCCTACTGCATTTCCTATTCCATGTCCAAGCGAGCCTGTTGATGCCTCAACGCCTTCAAGTTTCTTTTTATCAGGATGTCCCTGAAGAGGACTTCCTAATTTTCGTAATGTGCTGAGAAGTTTACTGTCAAAATATCCAGCCTTTGCCAATGCAGCATACAAAATAGGGGCGGCATGACCTTTTGACAATATAAATCTGTCTCTATTCGGGTCGGATGGTTTTTTAGGATTATGTTTCATAACATCAAAATAGAGGGCAGTTACAATATCAGCAGCAGACAAAGACCCGCCGGGATGCCCTGACTGAGCGTTGTAAATCATTTTTACAACGTCTATTCTTAAACCATTGGCTATTTTTTCAAGCTTTTCCACTCTATGCATTATATCATTCATTTAACAACCTTTTCCAACATGCTCTCCTCTGTTGCTTCTTTTGAAACGATTACCTTTTTAAATCCTAAATCTTTAGCTATTTTGCCCACATTTTCACTTATTACAACCGTATTTTCTACTTTTGATGTTAAAAGAGTACGACATTTGAAGCTTTTTACGGCAGATTTTACAGCAAATGCACTGGTTAAAAGCAGATAGTGAATATTTTCCCATTTATTAATTTTATTTTTTATAATTTCCAGCCATTTTATACTGTTTTGCTCGGGCTTATAAAGATAAACCGTTTCAACCTCCGCTCCTTTGGCTTTAAGTTTATTTTCAAGATACGGTTTCATCATGGTAGATCCAGGCAGCAGAATTCTTTTGCCTTTAATACCGATTTTTATCAGTTCATTTAACAGGCTTTCCGAATTATACTCTTTTGGTATTATATCACTTACAAGATAATACTTTTCTAACGAATCCGCTGTTTTTCTGCCTACACAAGCTATGCGTTTTATAGATTGGACCGATTGCCCTGATCTCTTCATCTGCTTTAAAAAGAGTCTTACGCTGTTTGAGCTTGTGAAGATGATTAGATCGTACTTGTTTAACGGTTTTATTTTCACATCAATGGGATTTAATTTTATTGACGGCAGATAGATAACATCAGCTCCCATTCTCTCTAACAGTTCGACTGTTCTAATTCCATCGGGCATCGGTCTTGTAACTATTATTCGCTTTGAAAATAATGGTTTTTTATTAAACCAATCGAATATATTTTCATTTCTCACCTCTTTGCCGCAGATAAAAAGAGCCGGTTCAACTATATTATGACTTGCCGCATCATCGGCAATAGTTTCAAGTTTACCGAAAATTTCTCTGCAGCTTCCCGTTGTACCATTTTCTATAATTACAGCTTGATCATTCTGACTCCAGCCAGCATTCAGCATCTTTTTTATTAGTTCATTTAAATTATCAACGGTGAGAAAAAAAATAACTGTTGGAGAATCAGCTTTGTTTGGACAATTTATTTGCCCCGATGCAACTCTCTTACCTACGGAAACCGTTACAGTATCGGTTGAGTCGGGTTTTGATATAAGAATACCGCTATAAGTGGGAACGGCAACAGCTGAGGTTATTCCGGGAATTATATCTATCTTGATATTTTTCAACTGTTTAAACTTAGCAATTCGCCTATTTGATTTGGAGAAGAAGATAGGATCGCCGATAGTAAGCCAGATTACCGTCTCTCCGTTTCCAAGAGTTTTCAGGCGCTGAAAAACCTCATCATCATCTCTTCCGATAAAGATAAATTCGGCACCATCTTTTGCATAAAAAAGCAAGTTAGGATTGATGAAGTGTCCGAAAATTACAATATCTGCACTTTTTAAAGCCGACAACGCAGATTTTGTAATAAGTCCGGTGTCTCCGGGGCCTGCTCCGGCAAAATAAAGGTTTACCTTATGCGACAATATTAAAACCCCTATCTACATTTATGGTTGTTCCAGTGAATCCTTTTGATAGATCACCCGCGAGGAAAATAACGGCTTCGGCCATTTCAATAGAGCTGCACAGCTTTCCGCCAGGGGTTCTTTTACGCCAATCCGTTACCACATCGGGAAATATATTTTCGTACATTTTTAACGATAGTGTGTGCTCAAGCGGCCCCCCATGAACAATATTTACCCGTATATTTTTGTCTGCCAGCTCTACGGCAAGATATCTTCCGTATTGTTCCAAAAATGCCTTGCACGGTCCCAGAGGATATCCGGGTATATAGTTTGTGCTGCCAAGCGATGAGATTAAGATGATTGAACCGGCGGTCATTAATTTAGCGGCATGTTCGGCTATTCTTATATTTCCATTAATATTTATAGAGATAAGCCTGGCCCACTCTGCTTCCGTTATATCCATTATAGGCTTAAATTTATTATATGCGGCATTGCCCACCACGATATCCAGTTTACCGAAATCGGCTTTTATCCTGCTAAAAAGATTGTCCACATCGTTTGGTTTGGAAATATCGGTTTGAACAACAAGCGCCTTTCTGCCAAGTTCTCCGATTGCCTTGGCTACATCGTCAGCATCTTTTTCTGTTTCATCCCTTCGGTGGGTAATTATGATATCTGCTCCGTTTTTAGCAAGTTCAATAGCTATTTCTCGTCCCACTTCTCGCGATGCACCTGTTACCAGCGCAATCTTATCTTTTAAAATCATGTTTTGCCCTCCTATTAATTATGCAGTGGTTTCATTGTCCTTTTTCAAATTTCATGATTTTATCTTGTTAGTCTCATTTTGAGACTATTCACATGGCCTGATAGACCTTCCTGCTCTGCTATTTTTATTGCCGGCGGAGCATCTTCGAGATAGCCCTCTTTGCTGTAAGAAATTATGCTGCTTCGTTTCAGAAAAACCTCGGGCGATAATGGAGAGCTGAATCTGCTTGCGGCTCCTGTCGGCAGAGTATGATTTGGTCCGGCAACATAATCACCTATCGCTGTGGGTGAATATCTGCCTACAAATATTGCTCCGGCATTTTTTATTTTATATGCAATATTCCATCCGTTATCGGATAATATTTCAAAGTGCTCGGGAGCAATTTCATTGATGAGTTTAACTGCCGCAATCTCATTTTTACAAATATAAATTTTGCTTGTTTTGAGAGCGGCGATGATTATATCGGTTCTTTTCGCAGTATCGACCATTTGAATAGTTTTTTGCTTGATAGATTCTGCAGTTTTTTTGTTAATTGTTATGACAGATGCGGTTGTTTTGCTGTCATGTTCTGCCTGAGCAATAAGATCGGCTGCAGCGTCTTCTAAATATTTTTCATTATCTATATAGATCAGTACTTCAGATGGTCCTGCCACAGAGTCAATTTTTACGCTTCCCGACACAGCCCGCTTTGCTTCTGCAACAAACCTGTTTCCCGGTCCGGTTATTACATCAACGGGGGCAACCGATTCGGTTCCATAAGCCATTGCCGCTATTGCATGCGCTCCGCCCATTCGATATATTTTATCAACCCCTGCAATTTTAGCGGCAAAAAGAATTGACGGATCTATATAACCGTCTGATGTCGGTGTTGCGGCGGCAATAAATTCAACCCCGGCAACTTTAGCCGGTATTGCGTTCATAAGCATTGTTGACGGATATATAGCTTTTCCGCCCGGAATATATATACCTACTCTGCCGATGGCTGTTATCTTTTCGCCAAGAATGACACCCCTTTCATCAATATCAAACCAGCTTTTTTGAAGCTGCAGCTTTGAGAACCTTTTTATTCTCTCTGCCGCATACCGTAAAGCATTTTTGAGTTCTTCGGAAATAGAATCACCGATTTTGAAATCTGTTATCACAAGCCCCTTAGCGAGATCGTAATTGTCAAATTGCTTTATATATTCAAAAAGAGCCTCGTCTTTGTCTGATTTTATCTTTTTAATAATGGAATCGGCAACTTTTTTTGCTTCATAATCAATTTCAATTTGAGTATTACGTTGAAATTCGTTATCCGTTACGATCTTCATAATTGCTCCTTTACAATTCCAAGTAGATTGCGGGCAACTTTTTCCTTGCTCATTAAAGGAAGATCGATACGGAAATTTTTGCCCAAAATAGTAACTTTATTTGTGTCGGTTCCAAATCCTGAACCTATTTTTGTAATATCGTTTGCAACTATAAGATCGAGATTTTTGCCTGAAAGCTTTTTTTTAGCATTATCGATCAGATTATCCGTTTCAGCTGCAAATCCTACTCGTATAATTTTATCGGAAAAAACAGATGTGGACTTCAATATATCCTCGGTGGGAAAAAGTTTAAGCGTCATTGGATTTCCGTCCTTTTTAATTTTTATATCGGAACTATTGCCGACCGTATAATCTGCCGGTGCGGCTGCCGATATAAAAACTGTTTTCTTGCCGGTTGATATTGCCTTTTTTATCTCTTCGTGAACAGCTTCTTTCATCTGCTTTGTGGTTTCCACCTTAATTTTCTTAAAATCGCTGTCTGTTTGAGTATTGCCATAAATGAGCGATACATCCGCTCCCATTCTTTTAGCCATTCCTGCTATCGCAAATCCCATTTTCCCACTCGATGGATTTGAAATAAATCTAACAGGATCAATATGTTCTCGCGTAGGACCGGCTGTAACTACAATATAAAAGCCGCTAAGGATTTTTTCTTCAAGCGCCCCATAAATAGCTTCTTTTATCAACGCATTATCTGCTATATGTCCGACACCTTCATCGTTGCAGGCAAGATTACCGCTTATCGCTTCTACCACAATCCATCCATCTTGTCTGAGCGTTTCAAGATTTCTTATGTTTGGTGCTGATTGATACATTGTGCTGTTTGCCGCAGGGGCTATAATTTTGCAGCAGTTTGATGCCAAAGCGGTAAGGCTGACAGGATCGTCTCCTTCGCCTGATGCAAGTTTGCTTACTATGTGATTGGTGGCAGGCATAACTATGAAACAATCTGCCCAGCTTCCAAGCGCAACATGCGCAATATCGGTTTTGCTTTCAATAAGATGAATTCGCTCAAACAGATTAGAAAAGACAGGATGCTCCGTTAAAGCTATAATGGTATCTTTTCCAATAAATTTCACCGCACTTCTTGTCATGGCGGCATAGACATCAATTTTTTCATTTTTGAGCTCGCGTATGAGTTCAAAGCTCCTATACGCTGCAATTCCGCCGGTTATTCCTATAACAACTTTTTTGCCTTTATACATGTTCTAACATACGCTCAACTGTTTTTATATCGCTCAATCTGTCAACACCTACCAAATTGCAATCGGTTTCAACAACACCAATATTAAATCCGGCTTCAAGTATCCTTAGCTGTTCAAGCGATTCGGTTTCTTCAAGCACACCTTTTTCTATCTTGCCGTATTTTATCAAGAATTCCTTTTTATAACCGTATATTCCTATATGCTGCCAAAATTTTCCGCTTTTTCTCGGATATGGGATAATGGAACGTGAAAAATATAAAGACCGGTGAAACTTATCAAAAACAACCTTTACAATATCTGCATCCCTCGCTTTATCCTCATCAATCTCTCTTGCTGCGGTAACCACGCTGTCTTTACCGTTTTTTAAGCGACTTGCAATTTCGTTTATTAGTTTTTCGGTTATCAACGGTTCATCAGCTTGAATATTTATTATATTATCAGATTTTATAATATCTGCAACCGAAGCGATTCTGTCTGATCCGCTCCGAAAATTCCCCGAGGTCATTAAGACTGAAGCTCCAAACTCGCAAGCCGTTTTCTTTATAATATTTGAATCCGTGACTATAAACAGATTATCTATGTCGGCTTTCATAGCCGCTTCCCACACCAGCTGCATCATAGGCTTGCCAAGAATAGGGAAAATGACCTTGCCGTAAAAACGAGAAGATTCCATCCTTGCAGGAATCAAAACCGTACAATTATAGCTCATCGGACAGCTCCTTGTATGTAACCGAATATGTTCCTGGATGAGAGACGGATATGCCTCCGGCAGCATTTGCCAGTCTGCATGCATCAAAAAAATCAATACCATTTGCGATTGCTGCAGTTACCGCCGCTATCACGCTGTCACCTGCTCCTGTCACGTCATAGACATATCGTCCTGCAGTAGCTTTAATAGACTCTATCTTGCCATCAGCAAAAATTGTCATTCCTTGCTGGCCTTGAGTTATAACAAGCATGTTCGCCTGAGTATTGTTAAGTATAATCTTACCTGCTTGTATAAGGCTTATATTATCATCAATTCTTATGTTTGCCATGCGGGATGCCTCCAACAAGTTAGGTGTTAGGAATGTCGCTCCTTTGTAATAAGAAAAATTTGTTATCTTCGGATCAACGGCTATTATGATATTTCCGAATAGTTTTTTTAGTTCCGATATAAGCGATTCAGTTACAACGCCTTTGCCGTAATCTGAGATAATGACCGCATCAATTTTTTTTAATCGGCCGATTTTTTCCAGCAGCTTCTTTTTCTGAAGATTGCTGAGTTTTTCGGTGATCTCTCTGTCAAATCTAACTATCTGCTGCCCGCCTGCCAATATCCTGGTTTTATCCGTAGTTGTCCTTTTCATATCTGTTACAACGGCAGAACAGTTAATTTTCCGTTTTTGCATTAACGAAACGAGTTTTTTACCCCATCTATCATCGCCTATAACGCCTGATATAATAGGCAGCATGTTTAGGCTTGTCAGATTTGCAGCCACATTTCCAGCTCCTCCGACATGGTAGGTTTCCTGTGTTATGCTTACAACTGGAACAGGCGCTTCAGGACTTATGCGATATGCGTTGCCTATGAGGTAATGATCAAGTATAAGATCGCCAATCACAAGAATTGATGCCGGTTTCAACTGTTTAATTACATTTTTCAGATCATTCATTTCAGCAGTTTCCTCTGTCTTATTGCTTCAGAGAAGCAATATTTAATAATTTTGTCTCTCTGTTTTTCGTTAACATTTACAAAATATGCACCGTATCGCAGTTTCTTACTCTCTTTAAAATCTATTGTCCTTGCTATTTTAATTGGTATATATTGCCTCAATTTTTTAATTTCTAATTTTACAATATCACCGATTTTTAACTTTATGTCAGGATCTGTCTGAATAGCAACACCGCTGCCTGATATGTCAACGATTAAACATTTTACCTTATCTTTTTTGTATATAAAATTTGATACAATATTGAATGTAACTCTGAAAAATTCTCGTTTTTCTATACGCAGTATTTCGTTTGGAAAGCTTATGAGAAGAATTTTAAGATTGTTCTCTTTTGACCGCTGGATGGTTTTGCTGTTAAAAGCAAGCAGTTTTTCTTTTAAAAAATAGCTTATAAGAATAGGCGTATTATTTTCTAAGACAGCGTATGCCCCTTTTTTGTCTGTTGGAAGTGCTATTTTTATTTCCTTTAATACATCCTCTATTCTGCTTGCATATATCCCTTTAAAATCACCTTGTTTTACTTCAAGCTCAATCTTTTCTCCTATCGGTATCATAGATATCAGGTCTTCTTTGTACCTATCAACTATATTATAGTTATGCCGCATTTTATAAAACAATTTTCAAAGCGGAAGCTATTTTTTCCAGCTCTTTTGCATCAAAAATTTTCCCCCCGTTTGGACCTGTAATATAAAAAGAATCACTTGCAACATCTGAAACAGTTGAAAGCTTAAAAAAAACTATGGAACAATTTTCTTCTGTTAAAGTTTTGCATATATTATGAAGAAGTCCGATAACATCACTTGCTTTAATATCAATCACAGTGTAAAGATCCGAAGCTGCAATCTCAAATGTTACCGACGGCGTTATACTTTTTACAATTTTTGTCTTTGCATATCCGAATCCGTGTTTTGTTTCTAACAAATTTTTTATATTGACTGTTTCCATAGAGTTTATTAAACGAGCTGCAATGCTCCAATCTTTTTCTAAAAAATTTGGAGGAGTTTTAACTATTAGTATATCAACCGCATCATTATTAATCAGATATGTTGTGCCTCCTAATATATTTATCTCTTTATACAGCAGAATACCTGTGATATCCGAAAGTAGACCTTTCCTGTCTTTTTTCCATACAAAAAGTTTGCTAAATCCATTTTCAGCTTTAACACAACTGCCGTTTTTTCTTGCCATCTCAATATATTTTAGATTGCTCTCTTCTATATCGTTAAAAAATCGGGCACTAAAATCTTTTAGGTATGGCATCTCCTTGTAAACTTTGGTAAGTTTACTTCTATTTTCTTTCGATCGCAAACTTACCCACTCCTTTTTCTCAAAAGTTTCAATTGTTGAAGTATAAAGCTGATCGGCTAAGATTTCATACCATTGATTCCAGAGTGTGTCATTAACAGAGGACATATCAGCATAAGTAATAGCTAATAGCCACTTGAGTGCTGCTTTGTTTTTTATAATATCTATAAACTCTTTGATGGTTTTAGGATCCGAAATATCTCTTTTTCTTATTATTTTATTCATTATGAGATGGTTTTGTATTGTTGATGTTCCAAGTAGAACCAACTGTTTTTCTATTCCGAACTTCTCCATAATCAGTTTGAATGCAGTAGCGCCTTTTGTGCTATGATCTGCCGTGCCTTCAGATTTTCCTATATCATGAAACAGGGCGGTAAGCCTCATTACAGCAAGTTCAGTGCCGTTTAATCGGTTTATTATGGATGATAATGTTCCAAATAGTCTGGCATCTCCTTTTTTTGTCAGCAGATTATCTATTTTTCTTACAGCCATAATTGAATGAATATCGACGCTGTACTTATGAAACAGCGCATTGGACATCAAAGCTCTGATATTTTCAAGCTCAGGTATGAATTTTGATAGGATGCCAAGCTTATTAGCAGCTATTAATACATCCGAAATAGGAAATTTCAGTGACAAAATTTTCAAAAAAAGTCTTATTGAAGCGTTATTATGACTTTCGGGTTCTATCTTTGCTTGCTTAACAAGAAACAGCGAAAGCCTTACACCTATTTTAAGATTTTTGTTAATTAGAAACCAAAATGTTGTCATTATAGGTGATTTTACAGCCGACAGTCTTTTCTCGTTTGCTGAATTAATTTCAAGATAGCGAGAGTTGATATAAAAGAATTTATTTAGTTTAAAAGACTGTTTTTTGTCTTCTATTATTTGCATCAGTAATCGGAGGTTGTTTTCTATTGTCAAGCTATGGCAAAAAAACTGCCGCATCATATTAGAGCCTGCAGAAGCAGAGCTGCCGTATCCCATACGTTCCGCCGCATCTGAACGAATCTCAAAACGCAGGCAGTTGCCGGATGTTATGATCTGAATAACATTTCTCATTCTGAATATAAAATCAGCGGCGGCATCAATTTTAGTATTGGTTTCATCTATATCATTTTTCTCAAAACCGTAATCTATAAGTAGTTTCTCTATTGGAATAATTTTATTTATCCAGCAGATAGTATTATAATCCCTCACGGTCCCAACGCCATCTTTAAGCTCAGGTTCGCTTATAAAATTATCAGGGTATTTAAATCTGCGTTTATATATTTCGTTTATGATCTCTTCTAAAAATTGTTTTTTCTTGTGAGTTATTATAAACGGCAGCACCTTTTTTTGATATTTTTTATAAAGTTCTAAATTTCCCGATAGAAATCGTGAGTCTAAAAGACTCATTCTAACAGTGATATCTCCGGATTCTGCAATGCAGTCATGGATTGTGCGGACGGTACTTCCAACTTCCAGCCCCGCTTTCCACAGCAGATCGGAAATAAGATTGTTAATTTTGTAAGCTTTGATTTTATCATGTTTTGCCGTAAGGATCATAAAGTCAATATCAGAACTGAGACAAAGTTCCCTGCGTCCAAAACCACCCAATGATATAAGAGCGCATTCGCAGCTTTCGTCGAAAGCGTTTTTTAAGATTGATTCCATTGCTTTTGAATAATTTGTTACGGCAGATCTACCGAGCAGAATCGGCGTAGTGCTGTATATAAGCTTCCTTTGTTTTTTTATATTTTTTACTATTTTATTATCAGACATTTTCAAAAAGAATAGCCGTTTAAGTATATTATTCAATAGAGCCTGGTATATTTCCCTTTAGAGGTGCCCTTTACTTCTTCAAGCTAATGAGATAATGAGACCACTGCACAGCAAGCACCTTCACAGTTTTTATAGGTTATTTTCGGCTTTAACTTGAAACTCGCTATCAGCCTTATATACTGCAAAAATGTTTGAAAATAGTGAGTTTTCGTTGGATTTAATATATACGGTAGCACTAAGAAAAGATTTCAAAAAGCTTAAGGCTATTATAAAGGCAGATGTTTTCGATTTGACTAAAAGCGACAATCAAGATGGGCATGCAGATAATATCGGTAGATATTTTTCTATCGGCAAGGCTCAAATTGATGATGCAATATGTGATATTAACAAATGGAAAGAGAGTAAAATAGATGCCGTGTCGTATTTTTCTGATGACTATCCAAAAATTTTACGAGAGATACCCGATCCTCCTATGCTAATTTATGTAAAAGGAAACATTCCTCACACGGCAGGAATAAGCGTTGTAGGAAGTCGAATTGCAACAAGCTACGGCATTAGAGTATCTTCAAGAGTTTCAGCTTTTCTTGCTGCAAACGGGATAACCGTGGTGAGTGGAATGGCAAAAGGAATAGACAGCGCTGCTCATAAATCGGCAATAGATAATAACGGCAAGACGATTGCAGTACTTGGAAGCGGAGTTGATGTAATTTATCCGCTGAGTAATTCAAAACTGTATTACGATATAATTAATAATGGGGCGGTCATCTCTGAATTCGAGCCGGGGGCAGAACCTAACAGATGGAATTTTCCTAAGCGAAACCGTATTATTTCGGGGTTGTCAGTTGCCACAATTGTTGTTGAAGCAACGGCAAGAAGCGGTGCATTAATAACGGCGCGTATGGCAGCAGAACAAAATAGAACGGTTATGTCGGTTCCCGGTTCAATATTTTCCGAAACGAGCAGAGGAACGAATAAACTGATAAAAAACGGAGCTGTTCCGCTTATTGATTATCAAATAATAAAAGATGAGATCGGTATAGATATTGTTAACGAAATAGCCGCATCGAAAAATGCAGCCGAATCGTTATCCGATGATGAAAAGCTGATATACAGCAGCTTATCATCTCCAAAGAGCGCAGATCGGATTGCTGCTGAACTATCCATTGATACTGCGGCGGTGTTAACCGTTTTGACAAAACTTGAAATAAATGATTTTATACAAAAGGAGAACGGCAGATTTGAAAAAAAATAGAGATCTGGTGATTGTTGAATCGCCTACTAAAGCAAAGACTATCGGTGGATTTCTCGGTAGAAAGTATAAATGCATAGCTTCAATAGGACATATTAGAGATCTTCCCAAATCCGGTTTTGGTGTTAAAATTCCTGGCTTTGAACCGCATTATGTAGTTCCGCGTACAAAATCAAAAATTGTCAGCGAAATCAAAAAGCTGGTTAAAGCATCTGGCGAAGTTTATATAGCTACAGATGAAGACAGGGAAGGAGAAGCCATAGGATGGCACTTGCTGGAAATTACTAAGCCTAAAAGCTATCAGAGAATAAGCTTTCATGAGATAACTAAAGCTGCGATAAAAGATGCATTAAAAAACCCGCGAAAAATAAATCAGCCGCTTGTTGAAGCTCAAGAAGCAAGAAGAATATTAGATAGAGTGGTAGGATATAAGTTAAGTCCGCTTTTATCCAAAAAAATAGCGCATGGACTTTCTGCCGGACGTGTTCAGTCGGTTGCGTTGAAGATTATTGTCGATAGAGAACGAGAGATAAAAAGTTTTGTAAAACAAACATATTTTGTTTTATTAGCTGATATTAAGATAGATGCTGTTTTGTTTGAGGCTAAACTTATAAAAGTAAACGGTAAGAAAGCAGATCCGGGTGTAAGAAATAGATCTGAAGCGGAGAAAATTAAGCTTGAGGCGACTCAATCTCAATTTATTATCAACTCCATATCAAGAAGAAAAATACGGCGTTCTCCTTTTCCGCCGCTCACAACAAGCAGACTGCAGCAAATCGCCAATACAAAACTTGGATATAGCCCGTATGCAACCATGAGAATTGCTCAGTCACTTTACGAAGGAAAGATGGTGAATGGAACGAGAGTCGGACTTATAACATATATGCGAACCGATTCGGTCAGTATTGCTAAATCAGCAAGAGATCAAACAAAAGTTTTTATAAAAGCTAATTACGGTGACAAATTTCTACCCAACAGGGATCCTGTTTATAAAAACAGATCTTCCGCCCAACTTGCCCACGAGGCAATAAGGCCTACCGACATCAATCGATCGCCTGATAAAATGAATGCGTTTCTTGATTCCCATGAACAAAAACTATATAGATTGATATGGAATCTTTTTATAGAATCGCAAATGGCTAATGCCGTATCGGATTCAATGAATATCAAACTGTCTGTTAATGATACGGAATGGACTACGGGCAAATCAACACTCTATTTTCCCGGTTGGATGATTATTGAGGGCAAAAAGGCTGAAATCGGAATAAAACAGATAAAAGATGACGATGAGGTCAAACTCCTGAAAATTAAGATGGATGAAAAAGAGACTCAGCCTCTGCCGAGATATAATGCCGCTTCGCTAATAAAAAAGCTTGAAAATGAAGGAATAGGAAGACCTTCGACATACGCAAGCGTTGTATCTACGCTTTTGTCAAGATCGTATATAATGAAGAAAGATCGAGCATTTGTTCCAAACGAGATTTCCTATAAAGTGGTTGACCGGCTGGTGGAATATTTTCCAACATTGATGGATTTGAAATTTACGGCGCATTTTGAAGAGCTTCTTGATAATGTTGCAGCAGGACAATTAGATAAGCTGCAGCTGCTGAATGAGTTCTGGGATCCTTTTTCCAAACAGATGGAGAAAGCTTCCGATATGCCGTCTCTAAAACCGCCTGATATTGCAACCGATGAAAAATGTCCGAAATGCGAAAAAGGGCTTGTGATCAGGACAGGGAGATATGGAAAGTTTTTTGCGTGCAGTGATTTTCCGAAATGCAAATACACGAGAAGCGTTGAGAATAAAGTTGAAAAGACAGACAAACTTTGTCCGAAATGCGGAAAAGAACTTGTAAAAAAGCGTGGTAGATACGGAGAATTTGTTGCGTGCTCAGGATATCCCGAATGTAAATTCAGCGCCAGCGAAACAAAAAAAAGCTGCCGATGCGAACAATTATTATACAAAATAACCAAAGTAAAAGGCTCATTCTGCTTAAACGGCAAATGTTCACTTTTTGGCAAAGCTCAAGAAAAGCCGATATCGCAAGCAAAAAAGTGTTAAGTGATAAGAGCCTGCCGGAAAAATGTCATTGCGAGGAGTAGAGCGACGAAGCAATCTCAAAAAAACACCGGCATATAGAAGGCTGCCATGCACCTTTTGGCACCTGCAATGTTCCATCCAACCTTTGGAGAGCGGAAGATGGGAACAGCATTGCGATCGGTTTTAAAAAACCAATGACAGATATGTTCTTGTTCATCTTCTGCTACTCCGTATTGAGTAGCAGACCGGATCTCTGTTGTCAAAGTCAATCTGCTTACTGAATTTAATATACGATGATAAACAGAATCTTTATCAACAGGCTCATAAGTGAAAAATTAAGATAGATTCCTGCTTTCGCAGGAATGGCCAGAGATGAGAAAATTAAAAAGAGACGATAAATAAGGAGACAGCGTGCCATCGTTATTTTACGATAATCGGAAAAAAACTTACCTCAGCGTAATCTACAATGATGAACCTTACACCGATGACATACGAAAGCTCTTTGACGATAGAGCATACGACAGTTTAAAAATATGCACCTTTGTTGCATCTCCCAAACACTTTTTCAAAGAGACGGAAGGCTTTGATGAAGTTGAACTTATACTTGGCATAGAAGACAATGATATCGCTCAGAAATTTTTCTTTGATTCGGTAGAACATTCTAAGTTTTTTGAGTCTATTCCAAAAACAGCGCTTGAAAAAATTGCCAATAACAAAATTCGTATTCGATTTACTCCTCTCGGTGTCACAATTCATTCAAAAATATATCTGCTTGAAAACAGCAGAAACGGTGAACGGCGTGCAATAGTAGGGTCGGCTAATTTCTCAATAAAAGCCTTTTCAAACAAGAGCCAGTATGAAGAACTTGCGGTTTATGACAGTAGCTATAATTTAAAAGTTGTAGATCATTATTTCAACCGTTTTGAAGCAATTCGCATTGATACGCTCGACTTTGTGCCGGAGCGTTTTAAAAAGAAAATTAAAGAAGGATCTTTTAATCTTATTGTATCGGATGACGAAAGCATTAAGCTGCTTGCTTCCAACATTACCAATATGCAAGCTATGGCTGCAACTTCAGATGCTATAAGCGATGTTATAGAGGGAAGCAAAAATCAGCTTATGCTGCAGGAAACAGAGTGCAGACAGGCACTTGAAAGTGCGGCAAGAACTAAAACGATCATTAAAATCGTCACAAAAAATGTTAAGGGTAGAAGCTCTTTTATCACGCCTTTGCAGATTGCCCGCAAAAAAGAGCAGATAATCACTAAAACCATGAAGGCAAAAGTGGTCAAAAGGGAATTTGTAGATAGCCGTATCGGCTTATTTTACGGTGAGACAGAGCAGAGAATCTTTCTAAAAAAGTCAAACGGCGAACCGGTGCCTTATTCAATGAGAGCCGATGTTAATACGATAAAAGAAAAACTCAAGCTGCTTGATCGTTTTATACATTTATACACTATTTACACAGCCAACAAAGCCGATGATGCGCCAAAACGGATCTTTGAGACAATCCTTTATGCCTTTAGTTCAGTTTATATATGGAGATTCAGAGAAGAAGGAGTTAGACAGCAAGGGCGCGACGAGATTAAAACTAATGTGCCTATTTTTATGCTGATTGCAGGCATGTCTCAGTCGGGCAAGACTCATCTGATAAAATTTATAAGCCAAATAATGGGAAATCATGGAAGTTATTATAACTACATAAAACAAGCTCAGCTGATGTCAATGGATCAGATAAATCCCAGAACCACTTACCAGTTTTTCACAGAAGACAATTTAATGCCTATTTTTGCCGATGAGACTAATAAAGAATATTTCAGCTCAACAAGCAGCGCCACAAGCTCATATATGGGCGAGGGTTTCATTAAAAATATGACCAATACGCGGGAAGGTAGGCACCCATGCCTGATTGCCACGAGCAACACTGATTTTAGCGCTAATCAGCAAGTAATGAGGCGAATATATTATATACAGCTCAACAATCCTTTTGACGCATCCAAAAAGGTTGAAGCGGCGGAGCAATTTAACGAACTGCTTCAATCTTTTGATACCGATCTTTACAAGGATTTTCTCTACCGAATTGAAGAGCGATTTATGCAGGGTATTAAAATTGATGTCAACGATATACTTTCACCTGCAAGAGAAATATTCAAAGAGTATTTTGAACTGTGCGAAATATCTGTTCCTATTTGGTTTAGCAATGATCGCATTGACGACTATTATATCAGAGGGCGTGAAATGTGGCGCAACTTATATGCTGTGCGATATTACGGGTTCAAGGAGAATGTTAAAAAGAATGAGATTCTGCTTGATGATGAAAAGGTGTTCGGCACGAAGCTGAGTGTCAACAGAGAAAAGCGCGAACTGCTTCAGTTTCTTACAGTTGGAATTATCATTGAAGAAAAGGGAATCGTCAAACTAAATCGAGATAAGTTTTTCAAGTTCATAGGAAAATCAAAGAACGGAGGTTTTTTCAGAAGGATTGCAGGACTATTTGGAAAATGAAACAATCAAAATTGATCTTTTCTTATATTTCAGGTATAGGGCACCTATAGTTTAAGCAGTTTATAGATTTTGACAAAGGAGCCAAAGAGCTAATGTCCAAACACAGTTATAATAGTAATTTTAAAGATGCTTTAATCCGTTTTAAAGATGAATTTGACGGAGAAATTTTTACCGATAAATCCAGCCGATTGATGTATGCAACGGATGCATCAGCTTACAGAGAGAAACCGCTTGCCGTTGCCTATCCTAAAAATAAAAAAGATATTAAAAAACTGATACAATTTGCTTTAACAAATAAAACTTCTCTGATTGCGAGAGCAGCCGGCACTTCTTTGGCTGGACAAGTGGTAGGAAAAGGCATTATTGTTGATATTTCCAAATATATGACGCATATTCTCGAAATAAATGAAAAAGAACACTGGGTGCGGGTAGAGCCTGGGGTGGTTTTGGATGAACTAAACATTGCCCTAAAATCAACAGGCTTATATTTTGCACCCGAGACTTCAACTTCAAACCGTTGTATGATTGCAGGTATGCTGGGAAATAACAGCTGCGGTGCGCATTCATTGGTATATGGCAGCACGCGCGATCATACTCTCGAAGTGAAAGCTCTGTTGAGCGATGGTAGTGAAGCAGCCTTCGGAGCTTTGAAAACAGAAGAATTTTATGCTAAATGCAAACTAAAAAATCTTGAAGGCAAAATCTATCGCCAAATACACCGCATCCTCGATAGTTCCGACAATCAAAAAGAGATTTTGAACCAATTTCCGGATCTTTCGCTTAAAAGGCGAAACACCGGTTACGCTATTGACCAGCTGCTTCAAACTGATCCATGGCAGGAAAATGGGATTGACTTTAATTTTTCGAGGCTGTTGGCAGGTTCGGAAGGTACGCTGGCGTTCACTGCGGAAATCAAGCTTAATTTGGTGCCTTTGCCTCCTGAGAACAAAGCTCTCGTCTGTGTTCATCTAAATACGGTCGCCGATGCTTTAAAAGCCAACCTCATTGCACTGCAATTTAAGCCCTTTTCAGTTGAACTCATGGATAAACTCATTATGGATTTGACAAAAAGGAATATTGAACAGAGAAAAAATAGGTTTTTTGTTAAGGGAGATCCTGGAGCCATACTTGTTGTTGAGTTTGCCGAAGAGAGTATGCAGATAGTGAAAGAAAAAGCAGAAAAAATGGAATCAGCCTTCAGGGACCGATCTTTGGGCTTTTATTTTCCATTAGTTACAGGGCAAAATATGGGCGGAGTCTGGGAATTGAGAAAAGCCGGACTTGGAATCTTGAACAATATGCCGGGTGATGCAAAACCTGCTTCCGTAATAGAAGATACCGCCGTTAATCCTAAGCTGCTGCCTGAATATATTGATGAGTATAATGATATTTTAAAGAAATATGATAAAAGCTGCGTCTATTACGGACATATTTCTACCGGCGAGCTGCATTTGCGTCCCGTGATGAACTTGAAAGATCCTAAAGATGTGGAACTTTTTCATCAAATAGCTTTAGAATCTGCACAAATAGTCAAAAGATATAATGGATCTTTAAGCGGAGAACATGGCGACGGCCGTCTTCGCGGAGAATTCATATCTCTTATGGTAGGAAGACAAATTTATCAGCTGTTTAGAGAGATAAAAAACGAATGGGATCCTTATCATATTTTTAACCCTGAGAAAATTATTGATACTCCAAAAATGAATAGCTCTCTTCGCTATAAACCGGGTCAAAAAACGCAAGAGATAAAAACATATTTTGACTTTTCGCATGATATGGGAATTGTCAGGGCGATAGAAAAATGTAACGGTACAGGAGCATGTCGAAAGTCTGAAATAATCGGGGGAACAATGTGCCCGAGTTTTATGGCTACCCATGATGAAAATAAAAGCACACGGGCACGCGCTAATATCTTGAGGGAGTTTATTAGTAAGCCGGGACAAAAAAATCCTTTTGACCATGAAGAAATCTATCAAATTTTAGATTTATGCTTAATGTGCAAAGGATGTAAATCCGAATGTCCGTCAAGTGTTGATATTGCAAAACTTAAAGCCGAATTTCTGCAGCATTATTATGAAGTGAGCGGTGTTCCATTTCGTTCGCAGCTTATAGCCAATATAACCAAAATCAACCGTTTGGGAAGCTTGATGCCATCGCTTTATAATTTTATCCAGAGCAATTCTTTAATTGCCAAATTGAGTGCCAAAGCTTTTGGCTTTGCTTCGCAGCGAAGTTTTCCACTTGTATCAAAAATCAATTTGGATAGATGGTTTGATAAATATAAAAACAAAACTACGGAACGACGGTTTATTAATGGCAAGGTATATCTTTTTAATGATGAATTTACTCGTTTTAATGATACCGATATAGGAATAAAGGCTATAATGCTGCTTAACCGATTAGGTTATGAAGTGGCAATTCCTAAAAGTTTGGAAAGCGGCAGGACCTATCTTTCAAAGGGATTGGTTAAAAAAGCCAAAAAGATTGCAAATGTTAATATTCGCATGCTAAAAGATAAAATTAGACCCGAAACGCCGTTAATCGGAATTGAGCCGTCTGCTATTTTAACTTTTAGAGATGAATATTTGGAGTTAGTTGATAAATCTCTTTTGAAAGAGGCTCGGGAATTAGCACAGAGTTCGTTTATGATCGATGAATTTTTGGCAAGGGAGATGAAAGCCGGAAAAATCAAAAGGGAACAATTTACAGATGCTTATCGCAATATCAAATTGCATGGACATTGCTATCAAAAATCTTTAGCAACTACAGCCGACACCTTATACATTCTCAATTTTCCCAAAAATTACAATGCAGAAGAGATACCTTCCGGCTGCTGCGGTATGGCCGGTTCCTTTGGTTATGAAAAAGAACATTACGAACTGAGTATGAAAGTGGGTGAACTGATACTGTTTCCAGCTGTCCGCAATACCGATGAAGAGACGCTTATTGCAGCTCCCGGCACATCATGCCGCAGACAGATCGCCGATGGAACCAAGCGAACCGCTCTGCATCCGATAGAAATTTTGTATGACGCTTTTGATAATTAGTCGAACTCATCTAACCGTTTACATACCGGAAAACCAGCCTTACGTCTATTAAGTGCAATACGCCTGCCAGTTCTCTTTTGCCGCTGCCTATAGCCCATGCAGCAATACGAGTTCTGCCCGGAGCTATAGATAAGCAATTCTCCATCATTTTCGCTAAGATAGATATCACTGCGCTGATATTGCATCGATACGGAATATTTGTTGCCGTTCCAGTTGATAAGAATTGTCTTATCAACTCCATGGCTGACAAGTTTGGCAGCTGCTTCTGTTTGTCTTTATCTTCAGCCATTGACAACTGTATCTCCTGCTCATTCATATTGATGTACTTACTTATGGTATTTAAAATACCAAGCTTTTTTTTAATGGCACGCTTTGATAAGCCGTGTCACTGATCATACAATGATTTTACTTTGTGTATCATAATCCACTTGCTTCAATTATACCGCCTCCCGAACAGTTGATTTGAGGAGGTAAATTTTATCCCTCTACGAGGATGCACTATATCATGTAACAGCGAGAGGGAATGAGCGAAGGAATATATATTTCAGAAAATCGGATTATGAAAGATTCAGACAATATTTAGCAGAAATAACTATGGACTGTATCTTTGCTTTTAGCATAACGACTTCAGATTTGCCAACATAGTCATAAAGCCATCATATGCAAGTCTGCTATTTGTTTCTCCTCTAATCCCCATATACTATATCACATTTTAGAAGCATATATGTCCTCTATCAAGAGCGACCCCTTGTTTTGTCCCCCTTCATACGGTATAAGAATCATCAAGGGAAAGAAAAATATCGAAAATGTGTTGTTCCCGTTTACCGGAATTACAAATGCGATTAAGGGTTTTATTAATGGTCAAAAGAAATCAGACGATAATAGTTCGGGGTCATGCAACTTTATCAAAAAAACTTGCGAATAGAAAGAAAGGAGGCAGATATGAATAAAAGTAGAATAATGGGATTGGTGTTAGTTTTTAGCTTTATTATCGGTTTGCTATCGGTTAGTGTTTTGGCAAGGGCAAGTAATCGAATCAATTTTGCCAAAGGTATGCATGCGTATAATAATCATGATTATATTACTGCTGCAAAACTATTCAAAAAAGCATGTGACGGGGGTAGTGCTACGGGATGCTATAATCTCGGATTATTATATAATTATGGTGGTCAAGGAGTAAGACATAACTATTTTACTGCTGCTAAGCTATATAAAAAAGCATGTGATAGTGGGAATATTAATGGGTGCGTCAATCTTGGTGTATATTATGATGATGGTTTAGGTGTAAGACATAACTATGTTACCGCTGCCAAACTATATAAAAAAGCATGTGACGGTGGGGATGCTATCGGATGCCTTGATCTTGGTATAGATTATGCCAATGGTCAAGGTGTAAGACATAACTATTTTACTGCTGCTAAGCTATATAAAAAAGTATGTGACGGTGGGATCGCTATCGGGTGCTACGATCTTGGTGTATTGTTTTTCAATGGTCAAGGTGTAGAACAAAACTTAGGTCAGTCATACCACTATCTTTACCTTGCCAATAAACTTGGCTATATTGATCCTCAAGGCAATTTAGATCGACTTTGCAGCAAAATTCCATCAGTATGTATTCCTTCGAATAGATATTAGAGTAAATAAAAAATTGAAATTAAAATATCTGTACAGCTGCAATACCTTAAAGGAATATAACCGTGCTAAACAGTCAGGACAATTGATGGGTATCAATATAATAACAAGCAGAAAAAATATGATTGTATTATCAGAAAAATTATTACCTATGCGTAAACTTAATGGAATAGAATTATATGTTTTTGCGAAATTGGATACACAGGATTTTGTGGATGCCGAGAAATGGTTTTAACTCTCACAACGCTTTTCGACTTCGGCAATGTCTAAACGCCTGATCATTACCGAAAAGCCCTCCGTAGCTATGGATTTTGTAAAAGCACTATCTTCTGATAGAGCTTTTGTTAAACACAACGGTTACTACGAAAACAGCATCTATGCCATATCATGGGCATACGGACACCTCGTAGAACTCAAATCTCCGGAAGAATATAGTCCGGATCTCAAAAGGTGGACACGTAAAACATTGCCAATCATACCTGATCACTTTGCTTACAAAATCATACGAGGCAAAGGCAAACAGTTTAATATTATTAAAAAACTAATTCACCGGAAAGACATAGCTGGCATTATCAACGCAGGTGATCCGGGTCGTGAGGGTGAACTCTTGCAGCGTCTCATTTACGAGCAGGCGGGTAACCGCAAATTGGTGCAAAGATTCTGGACATCCAATGCACTCTCCGTCTCGACAATCCGCTCTGCCATGAAGGCATTGCGTCCCTCAAACGAATTCGACAATCTGTATAACGCTGCACTTGCGAGACAACATTCTGATTGGCTGATAGGTATGTCAGGCACCAGGGCATTGTCTATTGCACTTGGTGATCTGTATTCCATCGGCAGGGTGCAAACCTGCATTCTTGCGTTAATAGTTAGCCGGCAAAAGGAAATATCATCGTTTAAGCCGCAGGACTATTGGCTTGTATTTGCCGATACAAATAAAAACATTCGTTTCAATTGGGTTAGCTGCGATCATAATAATTGCGACAACAAGATCAAAAGCAAAAGCCATGCCGATGAGATAGTCTCTCTGCTTACCGGTCAAACGGCAGTTGTTCAAAAGGTAACTAATGAAGGTAAAGCAATTAATGCTCCGAAGCTGTTCTCCCTCACCACATTGCAGCAGGAAGCAAACAGAATATTCGGATTGTCGGCACAGGAAACACTTAACATAGCCCAAAGTTTGTATGAGAAACACTGCACTTCATACCCGCGCACCGAAAGCCAATATCTTGATGAGACGCCCGGCACAAAAGCAAACTGCGAGAAGATTATCAATTTCATAAGTAGTAGGTATCCGACTGACAGGACTAATCTGAATGTCGGTAAAAAGGTGTTCGACAAATCCAAGCTCACCGATCATCATGCTTTAATACCTCAAATGCCCGATAGGCAGACCAATCTATCGGCAAACGAGCAAAAGATATTGGATCTGATTACACGCAGATTCATTGCTGCATTTTATCCTGCATATAAATATACGCAGACAACGGTATTTGCCGAAGCGAACGGTCAAATGCTCACTGCCGTTGGCAAAGTCGTAACCGATAGCGGATGGAAAGAGGTTTATAACTTTTTCAAACAGGAAAAGGACAATTTTCTGCCTGTTGTGGCAAAAGGAGAGCGTTTGCAGCTGATAAAAATCATAAGTGAAATGAAGCAGACCAAACCGCCGGCAAACTACAACGAAGCAAAGCTGCTGAATGCAATGACCAACGCTAATCAATTTGTTAGTGACAAACAATTAAAGCATATTCTCAAAGAGAACGCAGGCATAGGAACACCTGCCACAAGAGCACAGATTATAGAAGTTTTGTTAAAAAGAAAATATGTTCTCCGTAAGAAGAAAATGCTCATTCCAACAGAAAAAGGCATATTTCTTATAGACAGTTTAAATGGCAGCAAGATAACAAAACCCGACTATACAGCTTTATGGGAACAAAGACTTGAGGAAATCGTACAAGGCAAAGAAACAAGAGAACAATTTATGCA
>VAPE01009794.1_pt1 | contig 42369 bp, 34 predicted proteins | sample 3393911 | NCBI WGS metagenome assembly VAPE01 (sample SAMN08290436, study PRJNA428436) | hydrothermal vent metagenome | isolation source: Deep-sea hydrothermal vent chimney | place: Atlantic Ocean: South-mid Altantic Ridge
GGCGGTTTTTCAGGCAATCTCATCCACCGGGCGGCCGATGTCTCCCTGAAGGAGCGGCGGCCCCTGCTGCTTGCGGTCCGGGAGACGCCCTTTAATCGAACGCATTTGAAAAACATGCTGGCCGTGCATGACGCCGGCGCTGTCGTTTGCCCGCCCATGCCGTCGTTTTACCAGCAACCCAAGGATTTGCAGGCCATGGCCTGCCATTTTGCCGGCCGCCTGTGCGACCAGATCGGTATCATGATTCCAGGCCTGCAGCGCTGGCAAGGGCCGGAGATCGTGGAATAAAGCAGCAGGCCAACGAATCCATGGTATGACTATATGGACGGTCTGATCGCCCGAAGACGGAGTGCGGCTGCACAGTTACCCTTTTCACTTGACATCTTCAGGTAATCCTTCTAATTTACTAGCCTTTCAAATACCGGACTGGGGGATGGTCTAATGGCAAGACAGCAGACTCTGACTCTGCCTATCGGGGTTCGAATCCCTGTCCCCCAGCCACTTCCTGCCTCGCCGGAGCTTACTGGTCATTGCCTGGGGAATGAAGGATAGTTTCTGTTACCTGAATCCGTGAGCGTTCGAGAATGGTGCAGATGTAAGGCGGCAACTCATCTTTTAAACCTGGTCGATCAGAAAGACAAGCATCATCACGATAGTAAACACCGTACTCTGATTCTGCTCGCCGAGGCCATAAATGATGTGGCTATCTTCCTACCATGCCTATGCTAAATCAACAAAACCATTCAACCCGGGTTGAATGGTTTTGTTTCGTTTATTGCTTGCACAATCATTGTTTGCCTGATATATTATCGTCGATTCATGCTGCAACAGATACACAGTCCATGCCTTTATTCAATGCGTACATCGGATTTTTTTATCCACTACGCATAAATAAAAACATCAAATGAGAGAAAAACTCATGACTGAGCAAAAAAAACAGCATCCATCCCCAAAACCACCCGCCTCTAAAACCGTGTCTGATCCGCAAAATAAAGGCCGACGTACGGCGTTGCGTAAATTACTTGTCGGAGCCGGCGTCCTGACAGCCTACCAGGTGCTGCCGACAAAATGGACCCGTCCGGTCATCGATCAGATTGTCCTGCCCGCCCATGCGGGAACGAGCGGCATATCGCTGAATGACCCCTGTGACCTGGCGGTAACAAAAGGAACGACAGATTCTTCTTCGGTCACGGTCAGTGTTAATGGATTCGTCACCCCGCCGACAGCCAACCTGCCAACGGCAATTGCTGCAACTCCGGTGGGCGGCAACGGTTCTCCGGTCACCGTCAACACAACGACAGCGGCCGACGGAACCTATGGCGCGACTATCACGGTTAATGGCGGTCCAGGAATAACATCAGTCAATGTCGTCACAATAGTGACCGGCGTAGACGGCAGCGCAAGCTGTACGGCGAAAGTGCCGAAACCGGCTCCAAAACCGACAACGACAGAGTTCCTTACAACGACAGGATTGGATTAGTGTAGCCATGGTCATAACAAACAACCAGAGGGAAAGTTTATAGCTGATATCTGCTGTTATTTCATACTCTGTACAAGCTCTGTCTTTTTTCTCAAGGGGTGACAATAAATTTTTTTGTCACCCCTTTTGTTATTCCGGTAACGATTTTAAAAAAAAGTTTTGCAAGAGCGTTTTCCGTGCTCCCGTGTTTTAATAAAGTCCTTTTGTGCAACACCAGATGAACAAAAAAAACTTTCTTTTTGCCAATCATTCCGTCACGGTTACCTGTCCGGATGAACTCAGCGGGATCATCAATTTTCTATTTTCCGATTTTCCCGAGAGCACTGACAGGCAACCGGAACGAACAGTCAAGGTAACACCGGGCAGCAGGAAAGGAGACTACTTTGTTGTCACCAGGGACCACCAGGCCCTCTCAACTTCAGGCAACGTCGAACTCGCCTCCCTGCTTCTCAATGCCGTTACCGGCCAGTTCATCGAAGAAAACACCTCGGGAACCGTTCTGCATGCTGCTGCCGTTCTTGCCGACGGCCAAGGGATCGTCCTGCCCGGTTCCCGGGGCGTTGGCAAAAGTATTCTCACGGCGTGGTTGCTTGCCCACGGATATCAATACCTGACGGATGAACTTATCTGCATCCCCGTACATTCTTCCGCATTCCAGGCATTATCCCGTCCCTTAAACCTAAAAAAAACAGGCCTACAGGCCCTCTCAACTTTTTTTGATGTGGAAAAATTCAGGGGCCGATTTCTTGAAGATGAACAGAATCTCTTTGTCCCGCATGATGTCTTTGCCGCAGGACAGACCAACGCAGAACCGAATCTTTCCCTGATCGTTTTCCCGTACTATCGCGCAGGGGAACGAATATCAATTGAAGTCCTGACTCCGGCCAAAACCGGCTTGAAGTTAATGAGCTGCCTTGTCAACGCGCGAAACCTTGAACAGCATGGTTTCCGTCAAATATCCGGAATATCGCGGCAGGTTCCCGCTCTTTCCCTGACCTACGGCGATATCAACCAACTGGAAGGCATCATTGACCGGATTATTCCCATGGTTCTGGAAAATAACCTGTCGCCCAGGGAACTTGAAAAACTTTTTCAGCCATTTTCAGCAGGCACGGAAAAAGCTCCAAAAAATATCCCGTCAACCACTCGCATTCACCTTGAACCGGGACCCGGATCTGAAATAAAACCGGTTCCCGAAGCAACGCCGATAGGACCCAGAAAACGCCTGGCCATCGGCATGGCAACCTATGATGATTATGACGGCGTCTATTTCACTGTCCAGGCTATCAGGATGTATCACCCGGAAGTCACAGCAGACACGGAAATTATTATAATTGATAATAATCCTGATGGTCCGTGCGGAGAAAGCTTGAAAAAACTGGACCGTTCAGTGGCAAGTTATCGATATATCCCCCTGCGGGAAGTGAAAGGGACAGCCGTCAGAAATGTTCTCTTCCAGGAGGCCAATGCAGACTTTGTTCTTTGTCTTGACTGCCATGTTTTCATTGTTCCCGGAGCGTTGAAAAAACTTATGGCCTACCTGGAGAGTCATCCACGATGCAATGATCTTCTGCAGGGTCCGCTTATGTATGACGACCTGTCAACAATAAGGACTCATTTTGATGAAACCTGGCGTGGTGGCATGTACGGGAGATGGAGCTTGGATGAACGTGGCAAAGACCCTGATACCGAACCGTTTGCCATACCAATGCAGGGGCTTGGGCTGTTTTGCTGCCGCAAGGATGCGTGGCCCGGTTTTAATCCACGTTTCCGGGGTTTTGGTGGAGAGGAGGGATACATTCACGAAAAAATCCGGCAGGCCGGGGGGCAGACATTATGCTTGCCTTTTTTACGGTGGATGCATCGTTTCACCCGTCCTTTGGGAGTTCCGTACAGATTGAAGTGGGAGGATCGCATTTTTAATTACATGGTTGGCTTTGATGAACTCGGCCTGGATACGCAACCCATGCAAAAACATTTTCTTGAACATCTTGACGTAAATGTATCAGCCGATATGATCGAGGCCGCCGGAAAAGAAATGGCCTCTCCATTCTATTATTTTGATGCCATTTACTGCATTTCTCTGGAGACAGAGGTGAAGCGCCGGCGAAAAATAGAGGACCGTTTCAACGAATTGGGCATTGGCGAACGGGTCCGGTATTTCAGCGCCGTGGAAACCCCGGAAAACCATCATATTGGCTGTGCGCTGTCCCATCGTGGCATTATTGCCGCTGCGAAAAAACAGGGGTTGAGCAACGTGTTGGTTTTTGAAGATGACGCTATTTTCCTGGACAAAACATTACATCATCTTGCGCAAAGTGTGGAAGAACTGAAGCATCAGGACTGGAATATTTTTTACCTGGGGGGCCATAAATGGGGACGGGATTATCCAATGGCGACCAACTGCCTATTTCTCAAGAAACCGGAAGGACTGACCTGTACCCACGCCCTGGCCTATCACAGCAGCGTGTTTGACACGATTCTGGAGGACATACCCGGTGATGTCCTCCAGGTACGGGAATGGCTCAAGACGCATTTCGGTATAGATCAGTATTTGCGCAAGATAAAAAAATTATACTTGAGCGATCCAGTTGTCGCCTCTCAGCCTTCCCTGCTGCCCCAGGAAAGCAAGGAGTACCGGGACAGGTTTACCCTGGGAGACAGATAGACGCCTGCAAGCCTGAACCGGAATCCTTGATATTTTTCGCCAAAGGGGTCTCTGCCCGGCGCAGTGTTTCAGCGAAACTTGCGAAAAAAGGCTGCAACCATGTTGAAAAAGCGTTTGGGGCTGGACAAAATCACTCCTGTTTTACAGGAGTTCACAGTTTCTTCAACTGTCGGGCGAGTTTCATGCAGGTAGGGCGAGTACAGGCGGACCCACCAGAATATATGGAGTGGATGCGTGACGAACCGGTGCCAATAGCAGGGAAAGCGTCCCGAGAATCCATAGTGCATTCTAAGCCACCATTCTGACGGCAGGAACGTATCATAAAGAATTTTCCAAAAACCTTTGCCCATCTCCTTCTGCTCTCTCAACCTAAGCTGGGGCCAGCCCTGAAAGGGGCGGCCGATACCTGCCGGTCTTGAAGCATTTCGGGACATGATCCTCTCTGCAATTTTTTCCTGCCAGGGGGTTAAATAGTGAAACAGGGGCAACACATTGAGCACCTCAGGATAGATGGCCCCGATTTTCTCCCAGTCCAGATTGTCAAAATTTTTTTCAACAAGGCTGATTACGTCCGCTGCGTTGATGATCTTGTATCGATCATAACTGAGCGGCATACAAAAACCGTGCTGATAAAGATACCAGAGCATTTCTTCATTACCAAAGGTATACGCTGTCGATCCGTCGAGATCAAAAACGAGTGAGGTTTCGAGAAGATCTTCAAACCTCAGAGGCCTGGTATAGGGCGGGCACGTTGTCGCAAACAGTCCTCGATGCAGCTCAATGCAGACTGGAACCTGGTCAACTGTTGCATAGAGCGGGGCCAAATGAAAATGATCCGGCGGTACAACTGAACCGGACTCGGAAAAACCAAGAGAAGTCACTACCTCCCGGGCAGATTCCGCGTCTTCCTCTGCGACCATGATATCTACATCACGCATCGGACGCAGGGCAATTTCAGGATAGACAGTATGGCAGAGAGCGGCCCCTTTTAACACAAGGCACCGGATGCCCTCCTTTTCCAGAGCAAACAATACCTGCCGTAGTGTTGACATAAGAATGGAATTTGAATGGTGGTGACGGAGGTACAGAAGACGAAGGCTTCTTCTGAAGCTGTCGGGGCATGGACAATCCACAGCGTTGAGATGCCTGAACAGCAACGGTGCCATACCGTGACTTTCCGCCTGTTGGAGCAGCGCGTCCCACTGCGTGAAGGTTTTACAGGATTCGACAAGAAGTTCATATTGGGCCGCATGTCCCCTGACCCTGGCGCAGAGGTTGAGAACTGGGAACGTCGTCATCAGAAAAGCTGTTTACTGCACCATCAAAAGGTGCTGAAGTGATTCAAAAAGTCCGTCAAAGCAGCCGTACGTCACCTGATATGCTGCCGTTTGTTTTGTTAATCCGGCAAGATTGCCGAGCCAGTTACCGCCGATATTTTTTGCATTCACATGACATTCCATGAGTTGCAAGCAGGTCCGGGCACTGGAAAGTTTTGTTATTTCAGTTTCGCCGCCATACTGGTAACAAGGAAAAAGTATCAGGGATACCGCTGGAGTAGCAGGATGAAAATCCGGATTAATCAACCTGTGCGGTATCATCATGCCCTCTGGATCACTTATGAAATCACCCTGTTCCAGATCGACAAAGGAGGACAGGAGAGAAATATCGGGGGATTTCAACGAAACCGGGCGAGTAAAAGGGATAATCTTGCCATTTTCCGTAACAAAAACCAGCTCATCACTCAAATAATTAAGCCCCTTGGAGGCCAGCCAGGCAACAAGGGTGCTTTTCCCGGAGCCGCTTTTGCCCGGGAAAAGAATTCCACGGCCCTGACAGGAAAGAGCGCCCGCGTGTATGGCGTGTCCATTACTATAATCAACTATACATTGATAAATAATTTCATTGATAAGGGTGTAGGCCAGCTTGTATCTTGATTCACCAAAATACAACCTTTTATCACCCTGCCAGAGCGACACTTTTGGTTGTCTGCCGACAACAATAATGTCGTACCGTACACCCGGCAGGGTCTCGCTCCGGGTGAAAAGATCGCGACAAAGAAACTCGACCATGGCGCCGGCCGCAGGGCAGTTAAAGCCGATTTCGACGTATTGACCGGAGAAACCGATCGTGTATGACCCGTTACCGCTCATCGACAAGAATCATGGCGCCGCTTTCAACCAGCATTTCAATTGCCGTTATGACATCGCCACGGATAGAATCCTTCTGGTCGGGATATTCCTCTTTCAGCAATTGAATTATATTCCCGATCGTCCTGTTGTCGCCGCAGATTTGCCATATAAGATACGCGGTTTCATTTAAATATACGGCTCTTGTGTCCGCAGGAGAGTACAAAAGGATTTCATTATCGAATTTTTCAACCTTAAATTCAGAATTTGTCTTCGGTATCTCAGAATCAATCATTTTCCTTTTTTCCAGATAAAGAAATAACAAAGTGCACGGCGCAAACGCGGATACCACTTGTTCCCTGCAGTTAAGAACAACTACCTTATAACGGCAGGCAAGTCAAAAAAATAGGCTATTTCTTGATAAATGAAAAATAAAGCGCGAAGTTGCAAAGCTGAAGTTTCCCAATTTTTAAGCACCCAAACCAGAAATCCGATGGCGGTTACAAACCATCTGGATTTCTGTATAATGGCTACTTCGATCACGTGGATTTATGTCTGCCGCTTGAAAAAAACACCAAGCCGGAGACATGCGGATGGCAGCATGAAACTTTTCCAGGAAACTTCAGATTAATGACACAATCACTCAATAAGAACCAACAGAAACACCAGATACCTTTCTTTGACTATGGACGGATCGAAGACGCTTTAATCCTGGCGGGAATGGGAAGAAGCGGAACTACCTGGGCAGCGGATGTAATAAACTACGACAAGAGTTGCAGTGTCATGTTTGAACCCTTTTACCCGGCAGCAGTGCATGAGGCGCACGGTTTTGAATACATTCAATATCTAAGTCCGGAGAGCAGAAATGACGCCCTGGAAAAGCAGGCACAGGGCATCCTGTCCGGAAAGGTGCGAAATAAATGGATTGACAGAGATATTAGCAGAACTCTCTACCGCTACAGGATCATTAAAGACATCAGGAGCAACCTGATGCTCGGGTGGTTGAAAAAAATAGCCAAACACACTCCCATAGTTTTGTTGATCAGGCATCCGCTTCAGGTTGCGCTTTCCTGGAGAAGATTAGGTTGGGACCAAGAGAAGCCCGGAGGAAAAAACGACTACGAGATCATCACGTCCCAACAGGATCTGCTCAGGGACTTCCCCTTGATCAAGGACGTTATGAAAATGATTGATCCCCTGAATTTTCTGGATAGAGTTGTGTTCCAATGGTGTGTTTATTGCCTCGTTCCAGCAAAACATCTTGGTAAAGGAGACGCCCATGCCCTCTTCTACGAGCTGCTGGTCACTGACCCGGAACATGAACTCAGGAATCTTTTTCATTACCTGGATAAACCGTTTCATTGGGACAAGGTAAAAAAAGCCATTTCAATACCATCCCATACAAGTTTTAGAAACAAGGAATATCTGATGGATACCAAACAGCTTGTCGAAGGCTGGAAAACACAGTGTACTGCAAAACAGGTTGAACGGGCGGATTCTATTTTGGAAGCGTTCGGATTGGAAACTATGTATAATTCTAAAGGTTATCCTGCCGGGCAGGAGATGTTCCAAGGATAACTTTTCTGAGATTCAATCAAACACCGCGGCCCGGGTCATTCATTGCCAGAAGCATAAGGCCGGCCATCCAGGATGGATGCCGTTTTATTTTGCATGTCGCACGTCCCTGCGCAAGGCTAGACCTAATCCACCCGCAACAGGGTCAACCGTTCCGGGGCCAGGAAGAAATCGAGCAGGATCTCGCCGTTGAGACAGCCGATAGCGGACACCCGCGATGACAGCAGCTTACCGTACACCCGCATTAATTTCCTGCCGTAGGCCTGAAGGCCGTACTTTTCCCGGAGGATCCGGCGGTTCGACTCAATATTTTCCGCACAGCGGTCCGGATCGGGCAGGGACCACGGAACCAGCGCCCGGGCCTCGGCCGGGTTCTCGACAACCCGGCGCAGCACGATCTCCTGCAGCTCTTCATCGAGCCGGCCGAAATCCACACAGTCGCCACTGATCCAGGCGGCAAGAACCCGGTCCGGATCGTCCCGGCCCGGTTTGCGGCCATAGGCAGCGAGACTCCGCCGCAGCCCGGCCCGCGCCTTGGCAGCTATTCTCTCCCGGCCAAGCCAGCGCACCGGAATATTCAACCGTTCATAAAAATGCGGCAGACGAATGCCCTCTTCCCGGAACTCCTTCGTGATCTCAGGCAGGTCCCGGCCGCAGACCGGCCGGTTGGCCAGCCATGGTTCCAGGAAGGCCATGCCGAACCCTTCGGCCATACTCGTTGTGAGCATGGTTTGCGCCTCCCGGAGCAAGCCCTCGAAGCAGCAATCCGGCCGTTTGGTCAATTCGAATTCGACCGGCAGCCGCAACTGCGCGGCCAAGCGCCGCCAAGCCTCGTAGCGGGGCCATTCCCTGGGATTCAGAGGGCCAGAGGTGGTGGCAAAGAGTTTCCTCCCGGGCGACACGGCCGCCCAGAGAAGGAACTCGCCGATATTCTTTCTCCGGATGGCCCGGGTCGGATAGAGCCAGATATTGCCGTGACCATGCCCATGGTCACCATGCGCCGGCGCCGGAACCTCGGCCAGCTTGACGAGATTTGGCAGCCGGTGCAGGCAGGCGGGCTCGGCCCCGGCCCGGCGCAGGAAGCCAAAGTCGCGACCGGTGAGAACCGCATAGTGAATATGGCCGCCGCTCGGATAGAGCAGGCGGGACATCGTTTCCGGCTTGCCGCAGGCCAGCTGGTCGAGCATCCGGCGATAATTACCCGGCCGGCCGTCCTCGGCGAAATCATGGATATGGAGGAGCAGGCGATGGCCTTTTGCCGCCAGCAGGCAAAGCGCCTCCGGCAGGGCCAGGTTCTTGCCCAGGCTGTGATTATGCACATGCCAGATATCAGGCAACCCGCCAAGCGCTTCCCGGGCCGATTGTTCCAGCTGCGCAGCCAGCTCGACAGACGAAATCCGCGGTCGAACCTCTTCATAGCGCAGGCCGGGGATAACCCGGTACTCACTCGGCCAGTTCCCGCAGGGCGGTTCCCCGGTCAGGACGACCGTTTCGGCGTCATGTCCCTTGAGGGCCTCCAGCCCATGCTGAATAACCCTGGTGACCCCGCCGGGCTGCAGATGATAATGGATGAAGGCCAGCCGCATGGAATATAAAAATCAGCGCGTCAGGCCGAATTTTTTCCTGTAGGCCGCGATTTCGATCATGGGGGGACGTTCTTCTTCGGAAACTTCATGGGTGATCTGACGGCCGCCTCTGCCCCGGTCCTCGAACTGGTTGAGATTGACCGGCAAATCAGGCAGACTGCTGACGATTCCCTTGGCCTTGAGCCGTTCAAGAAAGGTTCGCAGGATGCCGAATGACATCCGTCCCAGGTCCCGTATATCCTGATGGCGGTGCAGCCGGGCAACAAGATCGGTCTGGGCAAAGGCCGCCAGGCCATACTCCGAATAGACATCAATGAGATGCGAGGTCTCGACACCGTAGCCGACAGGAAAGGAAAGCCGCTCAAGGACTTCCCGCCGGACCGCATACTCCCCGGACAAGGGCTGAATCATGGCGGTCAGTTCCGGAAAAAAGAGTGAGAAAAGCGGCCGGACAAGGAGTTCGGTCACCCTGCCCCCGCCAGAGGGCCGACGGTTGCCGGCCAGGGCTACCGGGCGGTCATAGAAGGCCTTGACGTATTTGATTTCAGGCCTGAAGATAAGAGGGGCGGCCAGACCGTAGGCGAAACGACGGCGGATATTCCTGATATCCGCATCGACATAGACAATGATATCGCCCCGCAACTGATAGACGGCCTTCCACAGGTTCTCACCCTTGCCTTGCCTGACCCCCATTTCCGGGAGGATGTCCGCGGCCGAATAGACGTCGGCCCCGGCGGCGGCGGCCGTTTCCAGGGTCCGGTCCGTCGAGCCGGAATCGATCACGGCGATTTCGTCAAGCAGGGGATAGCGCTCCTGGAGTTCGGACCTGAACAGTGTCACCTCCCTGCCGATCGTCTTCTCTTCATTCAGCGTCGGAATACAGAGCGAGATGGTCAATCCCTGCCTGTGCTTTTCCCTGATCAGGCCGGGCAGGTCACGGAACTGGCTGTAATGAAAAGTATTCGACTGCAGCCAGCCATTCAGATCGGCGCGGCAGTCGATCTCCTCCATTGCTCCATTCATGGTTGGTCCGCTTTCTCCAGACTTCCCCGGAACATTCCCGTTCTCTCCATTGACGATCCCGATAAAACTGCCGGGGCGGCCTGCTCCGCCGACCCAAAAAACGATGACTGAACCACTAACCGCCCCGAACACCAAATAAATATCATGTTATTTCCATACCATATGTATTACATACTTTCCTGTCAACCCGGAACGGCTTAAAGGAAAACCTGAATCCTGACCCTGAAATCAACAACGGATCGGCAGGAAATCGTCCTTATCTGATGGACGCAGGCGCGGAGCCGACACGGTCGAGTCGGCTCCGCGGGGGCAAGGGATGTCGAAATAAAAAAAATCGGAATTACATGCGGCCATGTCGAATAATGGAGAGCAGGAGCCAGAAGCCCATTATCCCGGCGAAGAGAAATCCGAACAGGCCGATAATCGGGATCCCGTTCCATTTCGGCGGAATGCCGGACAGAACAATAAGGGACGAACCGATAATGAGCGAGGCCAGGACAATGGCAAAGGCGATACGATTGGAGACCTGGTCCAGGGCGGACCGCAACAGGTCAAGGCCGCTATGCTCGATCTCGATCTTCAGGCGTCCGCCCCGCAGTTGACTCATAATCGAGCCCAGCTCTTCAGGAAGCCCCCGAATCAACTTCATATATTCAGAGCCGGTGATACCAGCCTCTTCCGCCAGCCGGCCCGGCCGCATTCTGTTGGACTTGACCTTTTTCATGAACGGTTCGGCGAGGCGGATCAGCTCAAGGTCTGGGTCCAGCATCAGGCCGACCCCCTCGACCGTGGCCAGCGCCTTCATCATCAGGTACAGGTCGGGTTTGAAATAGAGTTTATGATGGGCGACCAGGTGCAGGAGGTCCTGCAAAATTTTCCCGGCCTCCAGCTGCTTCAGCGGCAGGTAGACATAACGATCCAACAATTCTGCAAGATCGCGGGACAGGGCGTCACGATCAACTTCATCATACTGAATGGTCAGTTTGAGTACGCTCTCCGTCACCCGCCGTTCCTGGCGGGCCACAATATAGAACACCAGATCGGAAAAATCTTCGCAGTCCTTGCGGCCGAGCCGGCCCATCATCCCGAAATCCAGGAAACAGACCACATTGTCGGGCAAAATGGTGACATTGCCGGGATGGGGATCGGCATGAAAAAAACCATGGACAAAAATCTGTTCCATCATTAAGTTGGCGCCCCGTTCGGCCAGCAGACGCAGATCTGCGCCCTGCTGCCGCAGGACCTCGAGATGCGAGACCTTGATACCATTGACATATTCCATAACCAGAATTCTTTCAGTACACAGGTCGCTATAAATCGCCGGAACATAGATGACCGGATTCCCCTCGAACTGCCTGGCAAAACGCTGGATATTGAAGGACTCGACGGTATAGTCAATTTCCCGGGCCAGGCTGCGGGCAAATTCTTCGACAATAACCGTTGGCCGATGTCCCTGGACCTCTTCCAGGTACTTCTCCATCAGCGAGGCAATGTGCGCGAGAATCTCCAGGTCGACGGCGATGATCTCTTCAATGTCCGGCCGCTGTACCTTGACCACGACCTCGCTCCCGTCAAACAGGATGGCCCTGTGTACCTGGCCGATAGAGGCCGCGGCCATGGGCCGTTCTTCGAAATTCCGAAACAGATCGCCGGGTTTTTTACCGGTCTCGGCGAAAAAAACCTCATCAACCGCCTCCGGCGGGAAAGGCGCAACATCATCCTGCAGCTTGGCCAGCTCACTCAGGTAGGCGGGAGCGACAAAATCCGGACGGGTCGAAAGCAGCTGGCCCAGCTTGATAAAAGTCGGCCCCAGTTCCTCCATGGCCAGCCGCAGCCGTTCAGGCCGGGATTTCTTTTCGATATGTTCGCGAGGCTTCCGGTTGATCATCCGCAAACCTGTTTCAAGGTACTGATCAACATGCAGCCCCTCGACCAAATCAGCAAAACCGTACTTGAACAGGACACGCAAAATCCGGCGGTAGCGGTTAAGATGCCGGTATGTGCGGCTTATGGCGCCAAGTTTCCTGATACTGAACATGCTTCCCCCGGCAGAACGTCAGTTCATTCCTCTGATTGTCCTTTTTCAACGACTTTCGCCAGTTCATCGATCCGGGCACTCAAGACGGCGATATCATCGTGCGTGGCGACATTCATCTTTTTGAGCTGCTCCGCAACCACCTGCTGAATTCGTTCTTCGAGCTGCTCCTTTATAGCTTCGGATTTTTTGACCAGTTCGTCGACAAACTGTTTCCCCTCCTCCTGGGTCATTTTTCCCTTGCCGATCAGGTCACTCTTTAACGCTTCGATTTTGTCCTTGGTCAGAAAAACGGCCCCGGCGCTGAGGTATAAAACATTCTTGAGCAATTCGTTCATAACAATCCTCCATGGTTGAAGATGATATTGATGATCGGCTATCGCCGCCGATTAAAAGTGTCACGTCACGGATCCAGGTCAAACAAAAAAGTTTACTCCTTACCGACATCACGGTGAAAAACATCCACGGCAAACGGTTGACCGTCTAAAAACTGCCGCAAAGACTCTGTCACGGCTACGGAACGGTGCCTGCCACCGGTACAGCCCACGGCCAGGCGGATCTTTTCCCGGCCGGCCTTCTGATGAGCGGCAAGAAAAAAATCAAGAAAAAATTCCACCGAAATTAAAAACTCTTGACCGGTGGAATTGTTCAAAACATATTGAGCAACAGGTTGATGCCGGCCGGTAAACGGTTTCAACTCCGGAACCCAATACGGATTGGGCAGAAAGCGCACATCAAAAACCGTGTCCGCCTCGGGAAGACCGTACTTGAAGCCAAATGAAAAAAGTATGATATGCACCAACTTACCAGGGACACTCTATATAAAAAAAGTTGTCATCCGACCGGCGTCGAACCCGTAGCCGGAAACATGATCTGTCGTTTCCTCATATTATAGTGCAGCTGCCAGGCAAATACCAGGATTGAATATAAACCTGGGTCCGTGACGGCTTACAGGTTAGAGGCAAGTAATAACGCAGAGTGCCGGCATCCGGTGACCTGTTACGAAAAATGTCATCATAATCCTCAAAAAACGTCTTGAGGTGAGCGAAGAAACGCTATAAAATAATACATATAAGTTAAAATAAATAGTTAAGTCAATCTCCGGCCCCCGGCCGCAAACGTTTTTCATCTTTAAATCAGCCTTGAAGGGCGGATGTTAGTGTGACCCGCATCAACATCTCACATCACTGCGTATGTAATTTGTCAAAACATATTTTATTATAATTTTGTTATTTAACCAAAGGAGAAAACTCATGAAACAGCTTGTTGTGTACTCATCACGGAGTGGAAATACAAAAAAACTGGCGGAATTCATTTTTTCCCGGCTGGAAGGAGACAAAGAGATCAAACCGGTCGCGGAAGCTCCGGATCCGTCCGGTTATGATGTGGTAGCGGTCGGCTTCTGGTTCAAGGCGGGCCGGCCTGATCCCGAGAGTCAGGAGTACCTGAAAAAGTGCCCGGCAGCCGGCAAGCTCTTTCTCTTTGCGACCCACGGCTCGGCAGCCAACTCCGATTATGCCGAAATCGGTATGAACCGGGCGCGTGAACTGGCCGCGGGAGCTCAAATTGTCGGCAGTTTCGACTGCCCCGGAGAAGTATCGGCCAAGACCATGGAAAATGCCGCCAACAAGGACCCGCAGCCGGCCTGGCTCAAAGACGCGCCGGCCGCCAAGGGGCACCCGAACAGTGATGATTTCTATAATCTAACTGAAGCGCTGGCGAAAGCCGGTCTGGTTGAAAGACGGCAGCCGCCGGAGAAAGGTATGTTTGTCTGAACTGATTCAATCGTAACTGGTCACAGGGTGTGGCACTCTGCATTATTACTTGCCTCTAACCTGTAAGCCGCCACAGGTGCCACAGATTTACGTAGTCGCTGCCGTTCGCAGGTAAGCGACCGAAGGGAGACTCCGATAGTCCCTCTATGCGGGCGGGAGCGACCGCGTAAAGATGGGGATGGGGTGCCTGTGGCGGCTTATATTCAATCAGCAATCCTGATGCGGAAAGCCGCTCTCAGTTTCAAAGACGAAGGGCGGTTTCCGTACCTGCCTGCGGATCCAGTTTAAACTCCGAATTACCCGGGGCCGGTGCATCAGGAACTCCAGCAGCCGGTGTTTTCCGGGAAAGTCCATCAGGGAAATGCCCAGCAGAATAGTCAGAATCCCCTGCCCCGGCAGCACGAGCATCGCCACCCCGGCCAGCAGAAAAAGGATACCGATTCCATTTCTGAGCACGAACAGAATCCGGGTAATGAGCGGATGACGCCGATGACGTTCCTCGACCAGGTACCGGTGCCTGATGAAATAATCCGCCGGCAACCGGGCAATAAGCCAGGGCACGACGATCAGGCTCCCGGCAAAGGTCATGACCGATAGAATGCCGAGCCCCTCCAGAAAATAGATGTAAGATTCGGTGCTGATCACGAGGCCGGTCTCATCTTTTTTCTTAACTTCTCAATCGGTTGAACGAGATCCGGGGGCGATAATTATATCGGCCAGGGCTCGCTTGGGCACATGGTGCACCTGCCGTCGATCGCGCCAGTAACGGATGTCGCCGTCCGGCCCGGCCTCTTCCAGAACGACCTCTTCCGCGGCCCGGCCCAGGGCGATAACCAGGAGCAGCTTGTACCTGCTGCCGTCAATCTGCAGCAACCCGCTGACAGCCGGCGAGAACGAACCAATACGGCAGCCGTGGATATTCCGTTCGGCCGCCCCGAGAAGCAGGTTCTGGGTGGCGATCCCCAGGTCGATCAGGGCCTCGCCTTCAGGGCCTTTGCAGCAGCGGCGGTCCAGCAGGCAGATGACGTAGGCCGGGGGGCGCTCCCCTTCGGCCGGGCCGGGCCAGTCCGTCAGGTAACCGGCCCAGCCGAGATGGGGAAAAATACGGGCACCCAGCTGCCGGTCCGTCACCATCATGTACCGAAGCGGCTGGCTGTTGCGGGCCGAACCACCCAGCCGGGCCAGGTCGATCAGTTCGCGTAAAACAATCTCATCAAGACGTTCATCTTCTTTAAAACGACGGATTGACCGTGTTTTAACAATGAGTTCACGTATCATGCGGCAACCTCTTTTTACTTTGTCCGGTTGAAATCAGGCTGCATGGTGATGCCGACCAGAGCCCCGTCCTCTTTCACCTTTTCCGCGGCCGATATTTTTTGTTTTGTCAGGGACGGGTTGCGGAGCAGGTAGCCGCGAACGGCGGCAAGCCGCTGCCGGGCGAGCTTTTGCAGCATTGCCGGACTCACCCGGACCTGCACCGGCGGCAGGGGCTGGAGGTCTTCATCCAGCTCGCCGGGGCTGATTTTCTCGCTCACCACCTTGTTCGATCCGGCGGGGATGGCGGCCAGTCGCGCCTTTTCCGCGGCCGCTATTTTCCGCCGTTGTTCGGCCCGGCGCCGGTTTTCCGCATTGCGCTGTCGGTCAGCTTCTTGCTGCAGCACATTCAGCAGCGCAGCCCGGTCCCGGACCGGATCATAGCTGCCGGTCAAGACCAGCCGCAGATACGGTCGTTTCTGCAACAATATGCCGTAGTCGGCCAGGATTTCCGGTTTAGTCAATTCAGCCCGGCCGGGGGCAAAGGGGACCTGCACCGGGAGATCGAGTTGCGGCAGCTCCTCCTTCACGACCAGTTCCGGTGCCAGTGCCGCCTTCACCCGCTCGTATCGCAAACGTTCGAACACCGACTCCATGAGTAACGGCGGCTTCGAACCCGGGGCGCATTCTCCGGTCGTCTGCAGTTCAATGGTGTCATTGTCATCAGTGAGCAATGAAAGGACTTCGGAAAATTCGGAACCTGGGTCCGGGCGCAGGCCGCGAATCCGTACCCGGTCGCTCACCGTTGCCGCGCTTGTCTTCCGGGTAAAAACCTGCTGCCACTGCCCGGTCGCGGACCGGACATCAGCCTGGATCCGGCGGCGGAATTCAGCCTGCAGGGGAGACAGTGGCAGGCCGCTGACAGTAAGCGTATAGTTGCCAACCTGCTGAAATCCCGTTGTTCCCTTGATGACAAAGTCGCCGCCGGCGCCGATTTTACCGTGGAGATTGAAAGCCATGGCACCGGCCGGCCGAACAGACGAGAGCGTGCCACCGATTGCGCTCAATTCCGGCCGGTAGCCGGGCAGAACGACCGATTGCGGCAGAACAAAGCGGCCATCACTGAGCTGAATCCTGTTGATCGAGAAAATCCGCCCCGCCCCATCATGGTCCGGTTGCCGCCGGCGGCGAAAAAACCGGGCGGCGCCGTTTTTCGCCTGCTCCCCGCCAGCCGCGACCAGCGGCTGTTGAATCGTAATCTCATCCACGGCCAGGCGAAAGGGCCGGAGAGACAGTGACACCCCGGAGGCCATGGCCTGTTGCCAGCTGACCAACGGTTTCCCGGCCGGTCCGGCCGCAACATCGTCCAACCACACCAGACCGACAAAATTGCGAGGCAGGGTGACGATGCCCCGGGCATGAACGACCCCCCGCCGGATCTCGGGAACAAACCACGGGGACAGGATGGGGGCGAAAGTTCGTAATGCCAGGTCACTGATTGCCACCTGCAACTTCCCCTGCCGGCTGACCAGGCTGTAGGTGCCGCTGACCCTGATCCGTCCTTTTTTGCCGATCCGGGCCGCAGCCGAGACATTGTCTTTCTTATGATTTTTCGATTGCAGGCCATCGGCCTGCAGGGAAAGGTCGGTAAGGGTCAGCTCCAGTCCCCGGCGCCCGGGCTGGAGCGGCCGGGGAACAACCGCATGCAGGACGGAACGTTTTACATCAAGACTCTGAATGGCTATCCGCCAGGAGTCGCGGCCTTCGGCACGGCCGGCCGGGAGGCGATCCAACCGGGCCGGGAAAATCTCATCCTTGAACAGACGCAATTGTTGACAGGAAAGACGACGGCGGTCGAAATCAGCCTGTAAGCCGCGGCAGGACAACTCCTGGCCGGAAAATATTTTCCGGCCCTGTTCGGACATCGAAAAATCCCTGAGCCGCAGACTGCCGTCATGCAGGCGAAGCCCCTGGCCGCCTGGCCGGAGCCCGAAGGTAAAGGTGCTGTCAAGATCCGCCCGGCCCCGGGACAGCAGGTCGGCGGTTGGCAGAAAAGAGCGATAGATGGCCAGGTCGACATTGCCCAAGGTTACACGGCCGGTCATCCTGAGATCGGCGTCGACACGGCCCTGCACGGCAGCCTTCATTGTTTTCCCCCGGACGATGCTCCGGCCACTCAGGACATAGGAGGCCGGCGGCCGCCGGTCCTGGCGTCTGCCTCCGTAACCGGGAGAGACCAAGCCGGTAAGCGCCAGGTCCACGTCGTCCCAGAGGACATCGTGCCCGGGCCTGGTGCCAAGAAGCAGGTTGATCCGGCCCCGGTCAACCCGGAACCGGTCGACCCTCAGACCGAAAGCGGATTCCCGGAACAGAGCGGCAATATTTACCAGGTCCCCTTGTAGCCCCCCGCCCTTCCCCGGCCCCCTCTTTTTCTGCTTAAGTGTCAAGGTCAGCTCAGGCCTGGTCAGGACGATGTCCTCGAAGCGGTACTGCTGCGCCAGCGGTTTGATCCGCACCTTCATCATGGCCGTGGGGACTTTCAGGTTTGCCCGCCCATCCCGACTTTGCAGATGCAGCGCTCTGAAGCCGACATCACCGCGCAGGGAAAGACCTTTCAGGCCGACCGAGGCCTGTGGCAGAACCACTTCCAGGTCAATATCGGCCTGACCATCGATGAGCTTAATTTCCCCCTGCATCCGCGGCAGATAAGCGAGATAATCCTTCAGGTTGACCCGTTCGAGATGGAGATTGGCCCTGGCCTCGAGCGAACCGTCCGCGGTTCTGCTGGTTACGCCTTTAATCCGGACCGGGCTGTCATTGACAACCGCGCTTAGCTGCGGCGTCACATCTTCCCGGCCGGCAAGTCCTGCCAAGGAAGGGACAGACAGATTGATTTTTTCAATACGATGCTGATTCCCGGAAACCCGGTCATCAAAAAGTATCCGGCTGTCAGTCACCCTGATGCCGTTTAAGACAAGCCAGTGCGGCCAGACCGGCAGTCGCGGTTTCCCGGTTGCCGGGAAAAGCAGCCGATACGTCGCCGCCAGGTTATATGATGAATCAGGAAATCGCACCAGGTTCAGGGCAAGACGATCTACAATCAGTTGCCGGGAGATAAACTGCCGCCGGAACAACGAGGCAATGCTCAGGTCGCACTCCAGGCTGCCACAGTCGAGAAGCTTCCGGCTGTTACGGTCGCCGGCGACGGCGCCGATGGAGATGTCGCTGAGAAAAAACCGCAGGGTAAAAGGGGAAAAGAGGACCCGCCTGATCCTGACCGGCCGGTCGATGCGGGCCGAGATGTTACTCGCCATCGGCCCCTTGACCAGGAGTGGGACCAGAAAAAAACCGGCAATCCCGTACAGGGCCGCGATAGCGAAGGGCAGCATGATCCAGAAAAAAAACCGGCGGCCCGGCCGGCCGGCAGACGGGTCGGCAGGCGCGGCCGGCCGGGGCGGAGAGCCAGCGGCGGCAATCACAGCCGGTCCGTTTTGTCTCGGCGGCCGCTCATCATTACCGGCTGCAGGCACTTCCTTTTCCGGCCCGGGATTGATCTGAATGGTGCCAAATCTGTCGGATAACTCGTCCTGCTTTTTCATAAAATCATGAGCTTCGAGGAGCAAAAACTACATATGAGCAATAAACATCATTTATCGAATTTTATACCAGAAATGAATTTTTTTGGCGTTCCTTTTATTTTCCTGGGCAATTTGAGTTGAACATGATAAATATATAAAGAATATTAACAGTTACAGTTCAGTAAAAAAAATCAAAGCCGACGGCTCCTACCTGCGGAGTTACATGAACAGAAATAAACGAAAAACTTAAAGCCCGATGCTTAACGTCCTCCATGCCATCAGATGGCGGGATATCGTCGATATCCTGCTTGTTTCGGTTATTATCTATCGACTGATCCTTCTCATCCGGGGCACCAGGGCGGTCCAGATGCTGGTCGGCATCGTGATCATTACCATCTTCTACTTTATTTCCAAACAGTTTGATCTGCTTACCCTGCACTGGCTGCTACGGACCTTTCTCAACTCCATATTCCTCATTGTTATCATCGTCTTCCAGCGCGATATCCGCCGGGCCCTGACCCAGGTGGGAAAAACTCCCTTTTACCGGCAGTATGACATGGCGGTCAACGAGTTGAACGAGATTATCAAGGCCGTAACCAGCCTGGCGCGCCGCAAAATCGGCGCCCTGATCGTTATCGAGCGCGAAACAGGACTGCGGGACTATGTTGAATCCGGGCAGCTTGTCGATGCCCGGCTGAGCCGTGAAATGTTGCTCTCGATTTTTCATCCCGCGTCCCCGCTGCATGACGGCGGGGTCATCATCTACAAGGGCCGGATTCATTCCGCGGGCTGTGTCCTGCCCCTGTCACGAAATCCGTACATCGACAAACGTTACGGCACCAGGCATCGGGCCGCCCTTGGGCTTTCCGAGGAAACCGATGCCGTTATTATTGTTGTATCCGAAGAGACCCAGCAAATCTCCCTGGTACAGCACGGCACCATGACCCCGATGCCCGATGAAGAAACGTTGACAAAAAGTCTGCGGGAGATATTCATTCATCAGGATGTCTCCGGTCAAACATGGAAAAACTGGCTCAGCAAATCACAGGCCTCATGAAGATCCCCCATATTTTCAAAAAACGTCCCAAGAACTGGGTGCTCAAATGTATATCGCTGGCCCTGAGCGTCCTACTCTGGTACTTTGTCGTTGGCGAAGAACAGGTTGACATGAATGTGCTGGTACCCCTCGAGATACTGAACCTGCCGTCGGACCTGATCATCTCCAATCAATACAAAAAAGACATTGAGGTCTCGGTGCGCGGCTCCCGCAGCATAATCCAGGATCTCCGCAACCGGAATATCACCCGTCCCGTCGACCTTTCCGACGCGAAACCGGGGACGATCGTCATCCGTAACGATGAAAACTCGATTCCGTTTCCCAGCGGCGTTAAAATCCAGCGACTGCAACCGACCAATATCACCCTGCTGCTCGATAAACTGGTGCAAAAGGATTTTCCCATCGTCCCGGTCACAGAAGGAGAGGTGGCCCCCGGCTATGTTCTGAAAAAAATCTACCTGACTCCCGACCACCTGGTTATTTCCGGCCCGAAAACCATCCTCGATCAGGAGGCAAGCCTGAGCACCTATCTGATCAATCTGGACGGCCTTGACCGTTCCACCACCCTGCAGATTCATCTCAATCTCCGACCGGAGTTTCTTGATCTGATCGGTGAAACAGTGGTAACGGCGAAACTGGAAGTGCACGATAAAATGGAGGAGCGCACGGTCAAAAACATTCCGATCAACGTCCGGGAAGCCGGGGTACCGGTAACCGTATATCCCGATTCGGTCACGGTTACGGCAAGTATCCCCCAGAACCTGATTCGTGACACCCCGGAGCTGGTCATGTTGCTGCGGGCATCGGTATCGGCCAAGGATATTCATTCCCCCCAGCGCCTGCCGGTCACGGTCAGCGGCGTCAATGTTCCGGGCCACGATCCCATCAAAATTCTGTCGGTCCGGCCGGCGGAGGTCATCGTTACCCCCCTGCAAACCAGCCCCAGGTCGAAAAAAACCGGCAAAACAAAAAATCAGAAGTAGTCAGAATCAGACCTGGATTTCCACCCTCGTAACCGACTTATCAACCTGCCAACGGAATAAAAATGAGTGAACTTTTCGGCACAGACGGCGTACGCGGAATAGCCAATACCTATCCCATGACCACGGAGATCGCCATGCAGATCGGCCGCGCCATTGCCTTCCTGGTAAAAAAACGGGCGAAAGGCCATCATATCGTCATCGGCAAAGACACCCGCCTTTCCGGTTACATGATCGAAAACGCCCTGGCTGCCGGCATCTGTTCCATGGGGGTCAATGTCCAGCTGGTGGGCCCGCTGCCGACCCCGGGCATTGCCTTTATCACCACCTCCATGCGCGCCGATGCCGGCGTTGTCATCTCCGCGTCGCACAACCCCTTCCAGGATAACGGTATAAAAATCTTCTCCAGTGACGGTTTTAAACTGCCGGACGAGATGGAGGCCGAAATTGAAGACCTGGTGGTCTCGCAAAAGATGGCCCCTCTCATGCCGGTGGCCGACGAAATCGGCAGGGCCTCGCGCATTGATGACGCCAAGGGCCGCTATATTGTTTTTCTGAAAAATACCTTTCCCGGCAAGTACACCCTCGACGATTTCCATATTGTCCTGGACTGTGCCCATGGCGCAACCTACAGTGTCGCCCCCCATGTCTTCACCGAGCTCGGCGCCCGGGTCACCGCTCTCGGTGTGTCACCGGATGGCAAGAATATCAACCATCAGTGCGGAGCGCTGCATCCCGAAAAGATAGCAGAAGAGGTTCGCCGGAGCGGGGCGGATATCGGCCTGGCCCTGGACGGTGACGGTGACCGGCTCATTGTCTGCGATGAACATGGGGAAATCGTGGATGGCGATCACATCATGGCCATCTGCGCCGCCGAACTGATGAAGCGGCGAAAATTGAAAAAAAAGACCCTGGTGGCCACGGTGATGAGCAACATGGGCCTGGAAAAAACGATGCACCGGCTGGGCGGCCACCTGGTCCGCACCAGGGTCGGGGACCGTTATGTGGTCGAGACCATGCGCAGCAAGGGCTACTCCTTCGGCGGGGAGCAGTCGGGCCACCTCATTTTTCTCGAGCAAAACACCACCGGCGACGGCATCCTGGCGGCTCTGCAGCTGCTGGCCATCATGATCAAGAAGAACAAACCACTCTCCGAACTGGCGTCCATCATGTCCAGCTATCCGCAGGTGCTGGAAAACGTGCGGATGTCCAGGAAGATTAAACCTGAACAGATCAGCGGCTTTGCCGCGGCCCTGGCCGCCGCGGAAGAGCAGCTGGGCGGCCGGGGCCGGATCCTGGTGCGACCCTCCGGCACCGAGCCGGTCATCCGGGTCATGACCGAGGGCGAGGACGAAAACGAAATCACCGCCATTGCCACGGATCTGGGGGACCTCCTCAGACAGGCGGATAACGGACACTAACCTCCACCTGAATCCGTTATCGGGCGCTCATGGATACAGGTGGAGGCCTTTGCCATTGCCATCTTAAACCCCTCGGCGGAGCGTTCTATCACCCCGTCCTCCACGCAGAAGGCCAGCCGGAAATATCCCGGCGCGCCGAACCCCCGGCCAGGCACGCCGAGAATCTTCTCCTGCTGCAGGATGCCGCAGAACTCCACATCATCAGCAATAGGCGTTTTCGGAAACAGATAAAACGCGCCCCTGGGCTTCACATACTCGAAACCCGCTGCATCGAGAATAGTACAGAACAGTTGCCGGCGGCGTTCATAGATCAAGGTGTCAACGGTTACATCCTGCAGCCTTGCCACCAGCCGCTGCATCAGGGCCGGCGCATTGACAAAACCGAGAATGCGATTGGCCAGGGTCATGGCGTCAAGCAGCGCCCCCTTGTCCTTGATACCGGGATGCACGGCCAGATAGCCTATACGCTCGCCCGGCAGGGACAAATCTTTGGAATAGGACGATACGACAATGGAATTTGTGGTTGCCGCCATCACCGGGGGCACCTCGCAACCGTCAAAGACGATCTTGCGATAGGGTTCATCGGCCACCAGATAAATGGTGGTGCAGAACTTGTTCCCGGCCCGGTCAAGCAGTTGGCCCAATTGCGCCAGGGACTCCCGGGAATAGATCTGGCCCGTGGGATTATTGGGGCTGTTGATCAGCACCACCTTGGTCTTCGCGGTCAGCGCCTCTTCTATGGCGTCAAGATCGAGGTTGAACTCGTCATCCGTAGACACAACCCTGGTCACGCCGCCGTGGTTATCCACGTAAAAATGATATTCCACAAAAAACGGCGCCAGGATAACGACCTCGTCACCCGGATCAAGCAGCGATTTCATCACCACGTTAAGCGCCCCGGCGGCGCCGCAGGTCATCAGCACGTCTCCCAGATCGATTCCCACCTCCTGGTCGGCGGAGAGCGTGGCGGCAACCGCCTCCCGCACATAGGGGTAGCCGCCGTTCGGCATATAGGCATGGACGCCGGCCACGTCATTCGCCGCCAGCTCCCGCAGCACCTTGCCGAACTTCGGCGGCGGCGGGACATCAGGATTGCCCAGGCTGAAATCAAACACATTTTCAACCCCGAACTCGGCCTTCATTTTGGCGCCCTCTTCAAACATCTTGCGAATCCAGGATGACTTTTCCGCAAAATCCCGCATTTTTTCAGCAACAGTCATGGGTTCTCCATCGGCTCGATAATCCTGTCAGTAAATAAGACGTTGGGTTTCGCTTATTCCTTATTCTTACCGGAAAGTCGGGAATACCACCAAGCAGAGCGAAACCCAACAAACCCGGCGGCGGCTAATCGCTCTACGCCAACCTACCTGACCGCCCCCCCCCAGTACGGAGATTACTGATCACGTCTCATTATATTTTCTCTTGAAATAATCGTAGGCCCCGTTGATTTCCTTCATCTTTTCCTCGGCAACCCGCTGAAATTCCTCGCCGAGATGGCTGACCTTGTCGGGATGGTACTGCAGACTCAGCTTTCGATAGGCCTTTTTAATAACCACAAAATCCGCGCCCGGCTCCAGACCGAGCACCGCGTAATACTGTTCTTCTTCCTGGACCGCCGTTGCCGCTTCCCGGCGCTGCCGGTACATGTACTTGGCCTCGATGGTCCGCTGGTCATAAACTGAAATCTCCAGAAAGGCGGCAATATTTCGAGCCTGTTGCAGTTCCAAGGCCGAGACGCTCTCCTTGGTGTAGAGAATCTGGTAGATCAATTCCAGCAGAATCAGGCGGGGCTCGTAGGCAAAAGTATCCCGGAATTCCCTGAGCAGTGCGTCCAGGCCGACCTGCTCGTCTCGGGCATCCTTGATCAACTGTTTGACCCAGTACATCTGGTCTTGATTGTAACGCAGGTTATACTGGAAAAAATTCAGCATGGTCTGGAGTTCGGCCTTGGAGAAATGACCGTCAGCCTGGGCGATCTTGACCAGGATATTCACCAGCAGGAAGACAAAGCGGTTATGGGTCTCGGTCTGCGAAGACTCGTAGGAACTGACCCTCTGCCGGATGTAATAGCTGAAGCCCCAGAAGAGCGCCATCAGCAGCACAACACCGAAGATGCCGGAGAAGAAAATAAAACCGAGAATGTCCAGGAGTGCCGGGGCACCGCCGAAAAGAAGGACCAAAAGTCCGGCAATGAGCAGGCAGCCCCCGCAACCGGGTTGATTGTGTTGCCGATATTCCATAATTAAAAAGTGAAATCCAGAAGGAAGAAAACAGCAGGCGGCAGAGCGGCCCGGTTTTCATAGCAGCGATTCGAAACAGCCGGATTTTTCATCCTTTCAGTGTTCGATCCCATTTTCCTGATCAAGGCGGCACGTTATTGAGCCTCTGGAAACAGGGCCTCGACAAATTCCGTCGAATCAAAATCGCGCAGATCGTCGACCTGTTCGCCGATGCCGATGAACCGAACCGGGATTTTCAGTTCCCGGCAGACATTGACGACGATACCGCCCTTGGCCGTACCGTCGAGTTTGGTCATGGCCAGGCCGGTTATGCCGACCGCCTCGTTAAAGAGTGTGGCCTGGGAAATGGCATTCTGGCCGGTGGTGGCGTCAAGGACCAGCATGACTTCATGCGGGGCGCCCGGCAGTTTCTTGCCGATCACCCGCTTGATCTTTTTCAGCTCCTCCATGAGATTCACCTGGGTGTGCAGGCGGCCGGCGGTGTCGATGATAATGACATCAAAGGCGCGGGCGGTTCCATACTCGATCCCGTCGAAAACGACCGAGGAAGGATCGACGCCGGGCTGCCGGGCCACCACATCCACCCCGACCCGCTCGCCCCAGATCTTTAGTTGATCAATAGCCGCGGCCCTGAAGGTATCGCCGGCCACCAGCAGCACCGAATGGCCGGCACCGGAAAACTTGGCGGCAATCTTGCCGATGGTCGTTGTCTTGCCCACCCCGTTGACGCCGACCACCAGGATAACAAAGGGGCCGGCCTCAGGCATATTCAGTTCGGCGGGCTGGTCGGATTCCTGCAAATAATCAAGAATTTTGTCCTTGAGAACGGTCTTTAAAGCCTGCGGATCACTGAGCTGGTTGCGTTTGACCTTTATTTTGACTTCATCGAGCAGATCCCTGGTCGTGCCGACTCCCAGGTCGGCGGTGATGAGGATCTCCTCCAGGTCGTCGAACAGGGCCTGATCGATTTTCTTCCGGCCGCGAAAAAGGCCGTCAAGCCGATAAACGAGGGTGCTCCTGGTCTTGCCCAACCGTTCGCGCAACCGCTGCAACGAAGACTTGCGGTCCGGCTGCTCCCTGCCGGAGCCTGCCGTTTCCCCGCGGGGTTCCGCGGCCGGGGCGGCGGCGGCCGGCGGCAATTTCTCTTGCTCAGACTCCGGTCCAGCTTCGCTTTCCGGGGCGGCAACCGGCTCGGACTCCGGCTTCGATTCAGGCTCCGGGGGAGCGACCGGAGCGACATCCTGATCACCATCTGCCCCGGCCGCCGCCGGGGCAACCGCCTCTTCTCCGGCCTCGACCTCGGCCGCGGCAACGGCCTCTTCCTTCTTCTTACGTTTTCTTTTAAACCAGCCCAGCATTATGCGTCCACCTTTTTCTCCAGAGCTATATCAAGGACCTCGCCGATGGTGTGCACATAGTGGAAGACAACCCCCTTGCGCACGTCCTCGGGAATTTCCAGGACATCCTTTTCATTGAGCACCGGCAGGATCAGTTCCTTGATCCCGGCCCGGAGCGCCGCCAGCACTTTTTCACTGATTCCCCCCACCGGCAGCACGTCGCCGCGCAGGGTTATTTCACCGGTCATGGCCACATCGGAGCGCACGGTGCGGCCGGTCATCACCGAGACCAGGGAACAAATCATGGCCACGCCGGCCGACGGCCCGTCTTTGGGAACCGCGCCTTCCGGGACATGCACATGAAGATCAATGCGGGAAAAAAGGTCCTCGTCGATCCCCAGGTCCCCGGCATGGGAGCGGATATAGGTCAAGGCGGCAGTGGCCGACTCTTTCATGACCTCGCCGAGCTTGCCGGTCAGCGTCAGCCCCCCCTTTCCCTTCATACTTGATGTTTCAATAAAAAGAATCACCCCGCCCACCGGCGTCCAGGCCAGGCCGGTCGCCAGGCCCGGGCCCCAGGAACGGGCCTGGATCTCGGGAAAGTACCTGACCGGCCCGAGGATATCATAGAGGCGTTCTGAATCCACCACGACTTTTTCCGTCCGCCCCCGGGCGATTTCACTGGCCACGCTCCGGCAGATGGCGGCCAGCTCGCGCTCCAGGTTCCGGACGCCGGCTTCCCTGGTATAGGAACGGATCACTGTGCGAATCGCGTCATCCGTCACCTCCAGGTCATCTTCACTCAGGGCATGGGCCTCAAGTTGCTTGGGCAGCAGGTGTCTCCGGGCGATAACCACCTTTTCATAATCCGTATAGCCCGTCAGTTCAACAACTTCCATCCGGTCCAGGAGCGGGCCGGGGATGGTATCCAGCATATTGGCGGTGGCGATAAACAGCACCTTCGAGAGATCAAACTCGATATCGATATAATGATCGGTAAAAGTGGAGTTCTGCTCCGGGTCCAGGACTTCCAGCAGCGCGGACGAGGGATCGCCGCGAAAATCGGTCCCCAGCTTGTCGATCTCGTCAAGCAGGAAAACAGGATTATTCGTGCCGGCCTTTTTCAAACTCTGGATGATCCGGCCCGGCAAGGCCCCGATGTAGGTCCGCCGGTGGCCCCTGATTTCAGCCTCGTCGCGAAGGCCGCCCAAGGCGATACGGACAAATTTGCGGTTCATGGTTCGAGCAATGGACTGGCCGAGCGAGGTCTTGCCCACGCCGGGCGGGCCGACAAAGCAAAGAATCGGCCCCTGGATATCCGACTTCAGCTTACGCACGGCCAGGAATTCGAGAATCCTCTTCTTGATCTTTTTCAGGCCGTAATGGTCGCGGTCCAGGTCTTTTTCGGCCTGTTCCAGGTCCAGGGTGTCGGTGGTCGACACCGTCCAGGGCAGGTCGAGAATCCAGTCGATATAATTACGGGACACCGTATATTCCGGGGAAGACGGCGGGATGCGCTCCAGGCGTATCAGCTCCTTGTCCAGCACGGCGCGGGCCTCCTTGCTCAGTCCTGTCTCCTCCGCCCGTTTACGCAGTTCGTTAACCTCGACCTTGTCATCATCACCTTCTCCCAGCTCTTTCCGGATTGCATTCATTTGCTGCCGCAGAAAAAATTCCCGCTGGCGGTGGTCCATGTCCTTCTTGATGGATTCCTGGAGCTGGTTGCTCATCTCCGCCGTCTCGATTCGTTTGCTGAGTTCCAGGGCAACCCGGTGCAGAAGCTCGTCAAGGGGGCGAATTTCGAGTAGCTCCTGCTCCTCCTGCACCTTCAGGTTGAGCTGCGACACGACCAGGTAGGCGACATGGAACGGATCGGACAGGGAGTTGACCGTCATGGCCATTTCCGGGGCCAGGGGGCTTATTTTCACCAGTTTCTGGAACTGGTTGCGGATATTGAAAAGCAGGGCGTCAATCTTTTTGTCCTCAATGCGCTCCATGGGGATTTCCCGCACCCTGGCCTTCAGATATGGTTCGCTTTCAATATACTCGATCACCTCGATTTTTTTCGTGGCGCTGACCAGGACCTGGTAATGTTCATCGTCGATCTTGGTCAATTTATGGATATAACCGACCAGGCCGACCCGGAAGAGGTCCTTGGCCGTGGCTCGTTCACCATGGGACATGGATTCATCGCGATTCGCGATCAGGGCGACCATCCGGTCGGCGAGCAGGGCATCGTCAACAAGCCGTCTGGATGATTCGCTGGCCACCTGCAGGGGAAACCCCATACCGGGAAAAAAGACAAACCCGTACAGGGGCAGAACCGGTAGAATTTCCGGCACCTGCAAGGCCAGGGGATCAACCCGTTTCACCTGTTCTGGTTTTTGCGTTCCCATTATTTCTCTCCAGCCGAAATTGTGATGCAGACCTTGCCTCTTTTCCGTTTTTTGGGCAGGGTGATAATCAGTATGCCGTTGGTATAACTGGAGGTGACCCCATCGACCTGGACGGCCGCCGGCAGAGGAACCGTGCGCTCAAAGGCGCCGACCTCGATCTCCAACTGGTGAATACCGGCAATAGCCTTCTGGGCGATCAGTTCTTTTTTGCCGCTGACCCGCACCTGGTGCTCATTCGCGGTGACCAACAGCGATTCCCGGTCCGCCCCGGCCAGGTCGAAATAAACGAAAAATTCGTGCTGCCCCTCGTAGAGATCAACCGGCGGCTGCCAGTTTCCCGTCTCCAGCGACAGCATCCGGGCAAGCGACATATTGCGCAACATCCGGCCGGTCTGCTGCATCTCTTCCAGCTCTTTCATCATTTTTTTGCTCGTCGGATCCATACCCCCTCCATACTTCCGGCAGAGTCACGGCCAAACAACCCTTCCTCAGGCCACCGCCGCAGGTTTTCCCCTGCGCATCACCAAAATATTACACCTGAATCCGTGACGGCTCGAGGTGGCACCCCAGGCAACATGTGGAATTTATTGCGTTATTTCCGAATAAACGTATTCCCTGACCTTCACCGCGCCGCCCTGCGGGGCACCCGATGACGGATTCAGATTACAGATAAACACTTTAACGTTTATGACAACTTTTTGCCCTGAGTAAAATCATTTTTTTGGACCGAACATCTCAAACCGCCCCGACTATGCCAGGCTTTTGCCGGCCACCTCGGCGACATCGCCAGACAGTTGGGCAACGGCCATGATTCGTTCCAGTTCCTTGCGCATCAGGGCCTGGCGCGCTTTGTCATATCGTCGCCAGGTCGTCAACGGCGTCAGGAGACGGGCGGCGATCTGCGGGTTCACGGGATCAAGCCGGATCACGTAATCGGCGAGGAAGGCGTACCCTTCTCCGGCCGCCGCATGAAACCCGACCTGGTTGCCGGAACAGAAGGCACCGATCAAGGCCCTGACCTTGTTGGGATTTTTCAGGACAAAGGCGGGATGGCGGCTCAGCTGCCTGACCCGGTCAAGGGTGCCGGGCAAGGTGCAGGTGGCCTGCAGGCTGAACCACTTGTCCACCACCAGGGGATCATGCCGCCATTTCTCGTAAAAATGCGCCAGCAATTCATCGCCGGCCCCCCGGTCCGCGTTGACCACTGCGCCTAGGGCCGCCATGGTATCGGTCATGTTGTCGCTGCCCTCATACTGGTTCCGGCCGAGCTCAAGGAGTTCGGCGGCCGGGCTGCCGTCGTCTTCCGGCACCAGCAGGTAGGCGAGGCAGATATTCTTCAGGCTGCGCCGTCCCGCCTCCGCGGCCGAGTATCGGTATGGTCCCTGGCTGGAGTGCCGATGATAGACGGCCAGCAATTCGTCACGCAGTTGCCGGCGCAACTGCCGGCGAAACAACTGGCGAACGGCAAAAATCGCCACCGGATCGACAATCTCCATCTGCTGGCCGATCCAGCTCTCCAGCGGCAGGTTGAGGGCCAGGGCCAGAAAGGCGGGGTCGGCCTTCCCGTCCAGCAGGACCCGGCGAAATGATGATATAAACAGATCGGGGACGGTCGCCGTCTTCCCCTGCCGGGACAACGAAATCTGCTGCAGGAGGTACTTGAGCACGAGTTGCTGGCCGGCGTCCCAGCGATTGAAGGCGTCCGAGTCGTGGGTCATGAGGAAGGCCAGTTCCTCGTCCGGCCGGTCAAGCCCGACCTTGACCGGGGCGGAAAAATTGCGCAGGAAAGACAGAATCGGCCGCTCCGATACATTTTGCAGGACAAACGTTTCCTGCCGCTGCCGCAGACGCAGGATTTTTGTCGTCTCTGCCGCATCCTCATGATTTTCAGCCAGGCGCAGTGGCAGGTCCCGGCCCCGGCTGTCCAGCAGGCCGACGGCGACCGGTATCAACAGCGGCTCTTTTTCCTGCTGTCCGGGCGTCGGCGGGATCGTCTGGCTCACGGTCAGGCGGTACTCCCGCCGCCCGGCGTCATATTCTCCATGCACCTCGAGTTCCGGCGTGCCGGCCTGGCTGTACCAGAGCTTGAACTGCCCGGCCTCAAAGCCGTTGGCATCGGCCAGGGCCGCGACAAAATCATCGCAGGTGACGGCCCGGCCGTCGTGACGTTCGAAATAAAGATCCATGCCCCGGCGGAACCCAGCCGCGCCCAGCAGGGTATGCAGCATCCGGACCACCTCGGCCCCCTTGTCATAAACGGTCAGGGTGTAAAAATTATTGATTTCCATGTACGAATCCGGCCGGATAGGGTGCGCCATCGGGCCGGCATCTTCACGAAACTGAAAGTTACGGATGACCTGCACGTCACGAATTCGCTGGACCGGCCGCGAAGTCATGTCCGCCGAGAACTCCTGGTCGCGGAACACGGTCAACCCCTCTTTCAGGCTCAGTTGAAACCAATCCCGGCAGGTGACCCGGTCGCCGGTCCAGTTATGGAAATATTCATGGGCGATGACGCCTTCAATGCCCTCGTAATCGCCGTCCGTCGCGGTTTCGGGACGGGCGAGGACAAACTTGGAATTAAAGACATTGAGGCCCTTGTTTTCCATGGCCCCCATATTGAAATCATCAACCGCCACAATCATGAAAATATCCAGGTCATATTCCAGGCCGAAGACCTCCTCGTCCCAGCGCATGGCCTTTTTCAGCGACGCCATGGCGTGCGCGCACTTGTCCCGGTTGCGCTTTTCAACAAAGATGCGCAGCGCCACATCCCGGCCGGAACGGCAACGAAAGTGATCCTCGACATGGACCAGGTCGCCGGCGACCAGGGCAAAGAGATAGCATGGCTTTTTATGCGGATCATGCCAGGTGGCGAAGTGGCGGCCGTTTTCCATTTCTCCCCGGGCAACCATATTGCCGTTGGCCAGCAGCACCGGATACTTTTGCGCGTCGGCGATAATGGTGGTCGTGAATTCGGCCATGACATCGGGCCGGTCGGGGAAACAGGTTATGCGGCGAAACCCCTCGGCCTCGCACTGGGTGCAGAAATTGCCGCCGGAGAGATACAGACCCTCCAGGGCGGTGTTTGCTTTGGGATTGATAACGGTTTCTATTTCCAGGACAAACCGCTCCGGCACATGGACGATAGTCAATATCCCGCCGTCGCAGGTGAACTGACCGGCGATCAGTTCACGGCCGTCGAGACGGACCGATTTGAGCTGCACATCCTCGCAGTTCAACTCCAGCCGGCCGCCGTTTCCTTTTGCCTCTTTGTTTCGCCGCATCTGCAGACGGGATCGGACCTGGGTCGCAGCCTCGTCCAGCTCAAAACGCAGATCAACGGTTGTCACCAGGTACGGGGGTGGTGTATAATTTTTAAGATAGGTTGTTTTATGCTGCTTCGTTGGCATAATTTCCGCCTTTTATTATTTATTTATCATTTGTTTGCATTAACCGGGTCCGTCCAGAAAAACGAGGTAGGGTGCATTCCATGCACCATATTGGTGCGTAAAACGCACCCTACGCTGGCAGCCGCTCTGATCCCGTCGAGAAACCGGAACCTGTTCTTGACATCGGCCCGGTATTCCAATAATCTAACACCTGGATCCGTGACGGCTTGAGATACTATTTCAAGCAATATGTAGAATTTATTGCATTATCTCCGAAACAATGCATTTGCAGGTCTTCACCGCGCCGCCCTGCGGGGCGCCCGATAACGGCGCATATGCTGCGTTGACAACTCGTTGATATCACACAAGGATAATCAACCTCGTTGCCGCCTTGCATCTGCACCATTCTCGAACGCTCACGGATCCAGGTAACAGACATCACCCTTCCCCAGAGGTCGGCCTATGGACAAAAAAATTCTCATTGCCATTGATGGCTCCGTTTACAGTTCCAACAGCCTCGACTATCTGATCCGTCTGTTCAAAAATGATGAATCTCTCTCCGTCCACCTGTTGAGCATTATCTCTTCGGCGGCAGGAGACCAGAGCTGGATGTTTGATGTCGACCCGTTGCGGCAACACTCTCCGGCCACGGAGCGACGCAAAAGAACCGCGGAAAGATACCTGAAAGATGCGCGGGACAGGCTGGTCCGCAACGGCTTTAACGAGAACAATATAACATTCCAGGCGAAAATTACATCCGCCTCTATCGCGACCGCCATCCACGCGGAGGCCAACCGGGGAACCTATGACGGCCTGCTGATCGGCCGCCGGGGAATCGGCAAGGTCGGCGAGATGTTTTTCGGCAGCGTCTCCGCCTACCTGGTGGAGAAATGCCACAATGTGCCGCTCTGGATCATTGACGGCGAGATCACCTCGGCCCATTTCATCCTCGCAGTCCACTGTAATCCGCAGTCGCTCATGGCCGCCGACCACCTGGGCTATATCATCAAAAACGCGCCGGGGTCCAGAATTCATCTCTACCACTCAAGCGTTTTGTTCGGAAACAAGACAAAAATGAAGGTGGAGGATTTTTATCACCAGTGGGGCAAAGACTGGTGCGATCGGCATATCGACCTGGACGCGGATACCTGTCTCTATCATGCCCACACCCAAATCCTGCTTGACAACGGGATAGAGAAGGAACGGATCTTCGAGTTGCCGGTCCGGACGGACCTGGAGGCCAGCCGCGATCTGTTGCGGCAGGCCAGGAAACATGAATGCGGCACCATCGTCATCGGCCGGCGAGCAAGGAGCGCAGGCAAGGGAATCTTCGGCGGGGTGTCTGACCGGGCCTTGCAGCAGGCCGAGAATATCGCCCTGTGGCTGGTGGGCTAGCCGTAAGTGATCACGGGCACCACATCTTCGCACGATCGCTCCCGCCTGCATAGCGGGCTATAGCGGACAGTCGCGCCTGCACGAATCTGCGGCCCCCGTGATCACTTACGGTTTTTTCCTTACACCTGCATCCGTTCTCGGGCGCCCCGGCCCTTACGATTCAGCGTTTTCTTCGGGCCGGGTTCGAGACGGCCGGCCGCTCCTTTTTCTTCTTCACGGCCGGCCGGAAAATAATCTCGGCCGCGGCAGACTTCCGGAGATAACGGGCCGCAAGGGCGGAAATCTGCGGGGCGGTAATCGAGGCGAAATCACGCCTGATGGAAAGCGGCCATTTGAGCTGCTCAGGATGCCGGCCGGACAGGACCAGGACCGATTCAAGCCAGTAGCGATTTGTTCTCATGATGTCCTTGATCGAGGTCAGGATCGGCTTCACGGCCCTCTTCAGTTCGGCCGGACCCAGCCCCTTCCGGGCCAGGCGGGTACCCACTCCCCTTACCTTTTGCGCTATGGCCCGAGCCCGTTGCGGAGCAACGGTCAGCATGGCCCTCATGACCCCGTACCCCCGGGCGATCCGGCTGGAGTTGTTATAGACGACCGGCGAATAGGTGGCCCCCATCTTTTCCCTGATCTCCCGGCGCAGCCGGTCGGCGAAAACCGCAGCCAGGACATTGAGCCGCCTGGTTCGGGAGATATCCCAGAAATCGGCGGTGGGCCAGGCCACGACGACCAAGGCCTTGTTGATTTGCGTAGCGACCCGGCGCTTCAGGATTTTTCCCGCGGGAAAGGTCAGGGACTGCCCCGGCTGCCGGACAACAAGCGGCCGGCGGAGGGTGCCGAGGTATCTGCCGGTCAACTCGATCACCCGCTCGGGATCGATGTCGCCGACCACCGATATCTCCAGCGGCGCGCCGCGAAACACGGGAATCAGCCAGTGACGGATCTGCTCCAGCTTCAGCCCCATGAATTGTTTTTGCGGCGGCATGCCGTAGAACGGATTGCCGCCGGCCAGAAACCGTTCCCCCTCCAGCCCCATCATCCCATCGACAGAACCCGCCATCTGTTTATACATCTGGCCGAATCGTGCCATGCTGAGCCGGTAGGCCTCGGGCCGGAAGGCGGGATCGAGCAGCTGGGTCTGCATGAGCTGCAGAATAAGTTCGAACTCGCTGCTCAGCCCCCGGCCGTTCAGGGCAAAGCTTGCCGATCCTGCCCGGAAGGCGACCTGAACGCTGTGTCCGGCCAGCGCTTCGTCCAGCTCGTCCCTGGTCAGCCGGCCGAAACCGCTCTGCCGGACCACGGACTCGGCCAGGATGCCCAACCCCGGACTCGGTTCGCCGAGGCGGCCGTTACCGAAGTGCACGGAGACCAGCACCTCGTTGGGTTTGAATGACGTTTTTTTGACATTAAGAATGGCACCACCGGCGAAAACAACCTTGAGGGCGCCGATAGCAGCCAGTTTTTCTCTCTTGACAATCCGCGCCGGAGCAGGAGATACGGGCAGGTATGGAAAAGCGACCTTGGCCTCGCCGGCCCAGGGTTTCAAAGCTGTTCCGGCCGAGCGCTTGAAAAGCCCCAGGATCACCTCTTCAGGCGTCTTTCCCGGCTCCTTGATTTTCACGGTGCCCGCCACCTGGAGCAGCCGATTATCATGGTGCCACGCGGAGCGGAAGGCACTGTTTACCTCGGCCAGCATCATCTTTTTCAGGAGCGGCCCATAGATTGCCAACTCCTGTTCCGGCGACAGGACGACCTCGTTGTTGTTCAGCTTGCCGACAATCTGCGAGGCGAGTTGCCCGCTGTTTCTTCCGGCCCTGGTTTCGACCTGTTTTTTCAGGGCCGCCCGCAGCTCTTTTTTAGCCCGGACCAGTTCCTGGTCGGAAAAGCCCAACTCCAAGGCCTGACGCAGGGTGTAATTCAGGAGCTGAAAACCTTGCCGCCAACTGCCCGCCCTGGTTCTGGCCGACAGGGTCGTATAACCTATGCGCTGTAAAAAAATACCGGTATAAAATCCTGCCTCGGTTAACGGACTTGCCGGCCGGTTGACCAGCTGTTTGAGGCGGTTATTCATAATAGAGGCGGCAATATAATCGCGCAGCTGCTTCGTCTCCCAGGCCAGCGTATCCGGCCGGGGCCGCGTATTCCAGTGGGTGCCGATGGAGAGTTCCGTGTAGCCGAGATCCGCATCGTGCAGATACAACACCTTGGTTCCCCGGAGCGTCAGGCGGCCGAAATCTTTGCATGCGGGTGCGGGACCGGCCTTGGCCAGACGACTGAAGCGCTTGGTGATCATCTTTCGCGCCTGCACGACGTTGACATCACCGACAACCACCAGGATCATGTTGTCCGGCCGATACCAGGTATCATAAAAATCCCGCAGCAAAGCCGAATCAGCGCCCTTGATCGTTTTTTCCGTGCCGATCGGCAAGCGCCGGGGCACCCGGGTTCCGGCCAGAGACAGTTGTATGCGTTTCTTGTACAGCCGATAGCCGGCTGAATCCCGGGTCCGCTTTTCTGACAAAATGACACCGCGTTCACGGTCAATCTCACTTTTCAGCAGCAGGGCGCCACGGGCGTAATCAGCCATGACCAGCAGGCCCCGGCCAAGGTCTCGACGCTCTCCTCTGGGCAGCAAAAGGTTATAGACCGTCTCGTTGAAGGAGGTATGGGCATTGGTGTCGGCGCCGAAACTCATGCCGATGGACTGCAGATATTTGATCAGGGTGCCGGGCGGGAAATGGGTGGAGCCGTTGAACACCATATGTTCAAGAAAATGGGCCAGGCCGCGCTGTGATTCCGTCTCGGCAAGGGAACCCGCCTGGACATCAAGATAGAGGGCGACCCGGTTTCTCGGCTCTTTATTTTTCATGATGACAAAACGAAAACCGTTATCCAGGGTGCCGAAGTCCAAGCTCGGATCAGGTTTCAGATCACTCCGGTCATGCGGCCAGCCCCTGGATATACAGGAGGAAGAGGACGACAGGCCGGAGCCGGTCAGGCCGAGCGGCACGCATCCCGAAAGGGCGGTCGTGATCAGCGAGAAGCAGCAGAGAAAAAAAAGAAAATAGCGAATGTCGCGTTTCATTGTTCCGCCGGTTAAAATAGGGTAGTTTTGCCGTATTGCTGAATCCCTGACGGATTCAGGATGAAGTGCGGACCCCACTGTATCGCAACATCTCGGGAGAGGCAATATGAAGATCGAAAATAAATGCGCCCTGGTTCTGGGCGCGACCCGCGGCATCGGCCTGGCCGTTTCCCGGGAGCTGGCGGCCCACGGTGTCCGGCTCGCCCTGCCCTGGTTTGACTGGCCGGAAGACTCGGCGGCCGTGCAGGAAGAATTCAGCCGCCCGGATGCCGGTCACCTGCTGCTTAAAACGGACCTGCGCGATTCTCGCCAGGTCCGGGAGATGGTTGAACGTATTGCCCGGGAATTCGGCGGCCTGCATATCCTGGTCAATAACATCGAGCGCGGCGGTATGCCGGTCGTCCATGGTTCTTATGAACGAGAGGTCAACCGGAGGCAGTGGCAGGTGGAGTTGGAAACAACCCTGCACGCGAAGTGGCTGGTCTTCGAACACTGCCTGCCTCTTCTGCAAAAGGCGGCGCAGGCGGCGGTCGTCAACATTTCATCCATTGCCGGCGCTGTCGGCCGCTCCGGCCCGGCCGGTCTCATCTTCAATGACGGCTACGCCGCGGCCAACCGCGGGATTTCTTCGCTGACGGAGACTTGGGCGCGAATCGGCGCCCCGACCATCCGGGTTAACGAAATCATGCTCGGCCTGATCGATACCCGGCACGGCCGGCAAACACGCGGCTGGAAACTCCTGGCGAAAAAAGACAAAAAAGAACTGCTGGCGCACACCCTGCTCGGCCGTACCGGGACCCCCGAAGAAGTGGCGGGGACGGTCATGTTCCTCGTCCGTGACGCGGATTTCATGACCGGCAGTGTCATTCGCCTCGATGGCGGCTATCTCCTGGGAGGAGAGGCCGTATCCCCTATGCCGGACGGCGTAGTTTAGCCCGCAGTTCTTGCTTGTAAGGAATGCGGGCAGGCGTCACTGGCCACTTGACAGAACACTAGATATCCAGGGCCCAGTCGGGCAAATGGTGGAGGATATAATCGGCGACAGCATCCTTTTCTTCCGACTTGTCTTTCACGGCTGCCGCCGCGACCACTTCGTCAAAATCGAACCAGCATATTTCCTTGTCATCGTGATTATATACGGTGAGAATACGATGATCGGGCCGGTCGACATCCTCTTCTTCCTGAATGGCGACCACTATCTTTACCGCCTCTTCGTAGGGCAGGAATCGAATTTCATCTTCCTGACTCATAATATCATCCCTAAGCAACCGCCACACAGACTGCTTCACGCTTATCGAGTAATTCGACATTATTCGGAATATTCAGATCGTCGCAGGTCAAACCGGCCTGGCCCCGATCCAACTCGGTGATATCCACCTCAATGGCATCGGGAATATCCAGGGGACAGCCGCGCAGCTTCACGCTGTTCCGGGAGACCTGCAGGAGACCACCCTTGTCGACTCCCCGGGCCTTGCCCAGATACTGAATCGGCACGTTGAATTCCCGTGGTTGATCCAATGCTATCTCAAGGAAGTCAACATGAATCAGTTGCTCCGTCACCGGATTTTTTTGAATTTCCTTGACGAGCACATGGCGCGTTCCCTTGACATCACCGTCAATGTTAAGCGAAACGACGGCATTGCGGCCATGGATGGCAAACAGACTCCGGTGGAGCGCCACGGCCTCAACCTGCAGAGACAGGGCATCCGAGCCGCCGGCATACAAAACAGCCGGAGTCTGATCGTCCATTCTCAAACGTCGGGCCGCGCCTTTACCGAAAACCGTGCGGACTGTCGCCGACACATCTATCTTCAACATGGAAAACCTCCTTCCCTCTCAATAAAGCTCAAAAATATTTATTCGTAGTGATCGATTTCAGACAAAAAGATAACTGACGGAATCCTCGGAATTGATCCGGCGGATGGCCTCGCCAAGCAGTTCCGACACTGACAGCACCTGTATTTTTTTGCACTTCCCCGCCTTGCCGTTCAACGGAATAGAATTGGTGACAACCAGCGACTTGATACAGGACTTTTCCAGTCGATCAATGGCCGGTCCGGAAAGTACCGGATGGGAACAACAGGCATGCACCTCTTTGGCCCCCATTTCTTTTAACTTGGCGGCAGCCCCGCACAGGGTCCCGGCCGTATCGACCATATCATCAAGCAGGATAACCGTTTTGCCGGCAACATCACCGATGACATGCATGGCCTGGCACTCATTGGCCCGTTCCCGCCGCTTGTCGATAATGGCCAGGCCGGCGTTAAGACGCTTGGCAAAAGCCCTGGTCCGCTCAACCCCGCCGGCATCGGGAGAAACCATGATTACATTTTCTGCAAAGGTTTTCCGCATATACTTGAGCAGCACCGGGGCCGCATAGAGATGATCAACCGGTATATTAAAAAAGCCCTGGATCTGCCCGGCATGGAGGTCCATGCACAAAACCCGGCGGGTGCCGACCGCCATGAGCATCTCGGCCACGACCTTGGCGGTAATCGGTACCCGGGGCCGGACCTTTCTGTCCTGACGGCCATAGCCGTAATACGGCATTACGGCAGTGATCCGGCGGGCCGAAGCACGACGCAGGGCATCGACGATGATAATCAGCTCCATCAGATGATCATTGACCGGCGGACAGGTCGGCTGAATGACGAATACATCCTGCCCCCGGACATTTTCACCGATATCGACCGAAGTTTCACCGTCGCTGAACTTTTTCACCTCGGCGGCAGCCAGCGGTACGCCGAGGTAACTGCAGATTTCCTCGGCCATCTTTCTGTTGGCATTACCAGAAAAAATTTTCATAATTCTCTGTCCATCTTACGCCTTATCATCAACAAATGGCTGGGGCGGCAGGATTCGAACCTGCGAATGCAAGAATCAAAATCTTGTGTCTTACCACTTGACGACGCCCCATTCCGGGAGTTCAATGTCATATACTTGGTGCAGGCAGGGGTGAGACAAGAAATGTATTGTCGTAACCCCTTGCCAGATCCCGACGGCAGGCTTCAGCCTGTCCGCTGCCGCCCTTCTTTGGAAAAAGTCCGAAGACCGAGGGACCGCTGCCGGACATAAGCGCTGCCGCGGCCCCACCCTTCAGCAGCCTTTCTTTCAGGATCCCGATCTCTGCGTAACTGTTCGCCGTGACCCGTTCCAGATCATTGCGCAGTTCATCCGGCCTGATCGCCCGTTGCGTGAACCAGTGATCCACTCCTGCATCAGCATTACCTTTTTGCAAATTCGACAGGTTAAAAATATTTTCCGCCGCTGTCAATGCAAATCTCTCATAGACCCATGAAGTTGACACGGAAAATCCGGGATTCACGAGCAGAATATCAACATCGGCCAAGGCGGCCGCCGGTTGCAGCCGGTCGCCTATCCCGGTCGCCCAGGCAATGGGCCAGTCGACCACAAACAGCGGGACATCGGCGCCGAGAGAGACGCCCATGGCCAGCAGTTCTCTGACCGGGCAGCGGGTGCCAAACAGTTTATTCAGACCGCACAGCACGGCGGCGGCATCGCTTGAGCCGCCGCCGAGTCCGGCGGCGACGGGAATGGATTTATAGAGGGTGATCTTGACGCCGGCCGGAGAGCCGGCCATACGTTCGGCCATGGTTGCCAGAAAAAGCCGGGCGGCCCGGTAAACGATGTTGCCCTCGTCCTCGGGAAGGCTGCTGTCAGGGCACGAGAGGCTGATTCCGGCCGCGCATCGTTGCAGGACGAGCTGATCGAACAGGTCGATCTTCTGCATCAAGGTCGCCAGTAAATGATACCCGTCCAGCCGCCGGCCCGTCACCTGCAGATACAGATTGACCTTGGCCGGAGCCGTCACCCGGAGCCCATCGACAGGGGTTGTGCTCATCCCGCCCCGGCCTGACTCTCAGGTCGATTCGCCCGCAATTTTAACAAAACGCATTTTCAGTTCATACAGGACCCTGGTCAGCAGTTCATCTTCTTCGCTCTCCAGGTTGCCCCTGGTCTTCTTCTGCAACAGAGTAAGCGTATCGATGGCACTTCTGGCCAGTTCAAGAGCAATTTTTTTCTCTCCTGTTTCAGGGTGAGCCAGTTCGCCCAGATGCAGGAGTGCCGTGGTGTTTAACGACAGGACCAGCCCGGCAAAGGTCACCTCGGGCATCGCGCATTTTCCGGCCTTATTGCGGACTTGACCTTCCGGGCATGGTTTACAATTCTGCTTTTCTTCGCTCATAACGGCTAATGGCTGTTTTCTTTATCCTTTAACTTTATAATACTGAACATAAGTCCTGTCGAGTGTCCTGTCCAGTCGACCCGCTCAATCAACAATACGGCGGCAGCTCGAGAACCACGGCATCGTCGATGGAAGACAGTTCCCGGACTTTAGCCAGCAGGTCCTTGGAAATCCGGGGGGTCGTGTTGAGCAGAATAACGTTTTGACTGGACTCTTCTTCCCGGCCGACGGTCATGCTGGCGATGTTGACCCCGGCGGCCCCGAGGGTGGTGCCCAGGAGACCGATAACCCCGGGAACGTCCCGGTTGTAGACCAGCAGCATGGGGCCGGCGGGCAGCGCTTCCAGACGGAAAGAGTTGAGCCGGACGAGACGGGGCTCTTTCTTGCCGAACACCGTGCCGGCCAGCATGTTCTCACCATCGGTCGTCTTGACCGTGACCCGCAACAAATTGGTAAAATCGGCCGTTTGCCGGCTTTTTGATTCCACAATCCGGATACCGCGCTCCTCGGCGATGAGCGGAGCGTTGACGAAATTAACCGCATCCTGGAGAATCGGCGTAAAGAGCCCCTTTAAAAAGGCCACCGTCACCGGCCCGACATCCTGATCGGCCAGGTCGCCGTTGAATTCAAGATTGACCTCTTCCACCCCGCCCTTGGCAATCTGCATGTGCAGCGAACCAAGCATCTCGCCCAGCCGTATGTACGGGCCGATTGAAGCCAGCACCTCGTCGCTGACGGAAGGCACGTTGACCGCATTGCGGACCACGCCCTTGAGCAGGTAGTCGGCCATCTGCTCGGCAATTGCCGAGGCCACGTTTTCCTGGGCCTCGCTGGTCGACGCACCGAGATGGGGGGTACAGATAAAATGCGGGTGTCCCAGAAGCGGTGTCTCCTCAAGCGAGGTGGGCTCTTTTTCAAAGACATCCAGGGCGGCGCCCGCAATCTTGCCCGTATCGAGGGCCTCGTACAGGGCCTCCTCGTCAACCACCCCGCCGCGGGCGCAGTCAACGAACATGGCGTCATTTTTCATGTTGGTGAAAAATTCACTGGAGAGCAGATGATGCGTTTCCTTGGTCAACGGCGTGTGCACGGAGATAAAATCGGCCCGCCTGGCCAGCTCCGCCAGGTCCACCAACTCGACCCCGATCCTCTCCACCAGGTCGGCAGGCATGTGCGGATCAAAGGCGATGACCTTCATATGCAGGCCCTGAGCCCGGTTGGCCACGATGGAACCGATACGGCCGACACCGACAATCCCCAGGGTCTTGCCGCTCACCTCGCGGCCCATGAAACTCTTCTTCTCCCATTTGCCGGCCTTCATGGAGGCCGTTGCCTGCGGGATATTGCGGGCCAGGGACATCATCATGGCAATGGCATGCTCGGCGGCCGTGGTCGCATTGCCGTCCGGCGCATTCATCACCACGATCCCCTTCTGGCTGGCCGCCGGGATATCGACATTGTCCAGGCCGATGCCCGCCCGGCCGATCACCTTGAGTCCGGTCGCCGCTTCAATGATATCTTCGCGAACCTTGGTGGCACTTCGAATCACCAGGCCGTCGTATGCCGGGATAATGGCCTTGAGTTCCTCGGGCGGCAGGCCGGTCTTTACGTCCACCTCAAGCCCGGCCTCCCGGAGAATCTTTTCTCCTATGGGGGCCAGATTGTCACTGATCAGTACCTTCATCATTCTCCTCTTGAAACCTGGTTGTAATATCATATACTCGTTGCATTTTAATCAGGAAAAAGGAACTATACAGTCAAA
>VAPE01008484.1_pt1 | contig 42364 bp, 47 predicted proteins | sample 3393911 | NCBI WGS metagenome assembly VAPE01 (sample SAMN08290436, study PRJNA428436) | hydrothermal vent metagenome | isolation source: Deep-sea hydrothermal vent chimney | place: Atlantic Ocean: South-mid Altantic Ridge
AATGCACAGGACACAAAATCAGGTGCAGGGCAGTATTTTACTCCCCGTCCACTCATAAAGGCCATTGTAGATGTAATGGCTCCAAAGCCGAAAGAGACCATTTGTGATCCGGCATGTGGTACAGGGGGATTTCTTTTAGCTTCACATGGTTATATTGCAAAACACTATAAGGATAAATTGAATAAAGACGAAAAACGCTTTCTTGATAAAAAAGCTTTGAGAGGGTGGGAATTGGTGCATAACACTGCACGACTCTGCGCGATGAATATGATGTTGCATGGTATAGGGCATGGAGACGCTCTTCCCTTAACTGTTGCTGATTCACTTGCCAGTGATCCAGGTGACAGGTTTGATATTGTAATGACCAATCCTCCTTTTGGAAAGAAGAGCAGTACTACGATAATTGGCGCTAATGGCAAGCCCTATAAAGAAAAAGAGAGTATTGAACGAGACGACTTCTGGGCTACAACATCGAACAAACAACTGAATTTTGTCCAGCATGTAAAAACTCTTCTCAAGCAACACGGCAGTGCTGCTATCGTTGTGCCGGATAATGTCTTATTTGAAGGCGGTGCAGGAGAAACGATCAGGAGCAAGCTACTTCATGAATGCGATGTCCATACCCTCCTGAGACTTCCTACAGGCCTCTTTTATGCCCAGGGGGTCAAGGCAAATGTTCTCTTCTTTGACAGAAAGCCTGCATCAGAGAAGCCGTGGACAAAAAAGCTCTGGATATATGATTTTCGTACAAACAAAAATTTCACCCTAAAGACCAACCCTTTAAAACGCATCGATCTCGATGAGTTTGTTAAATGCTATAATCCTGAAAATCGACACAAGAGAAAGCCGACATGGTCAGAAAAAAACCCAGATGGCCGCTGGCGCGTCTTTAATTATGAGGAGCTGATAGACAGAGATAAAGCAAGTCTCGATATCTTCTGGCTCAAGGATGAAAGCCTCGAAGAATCAGAGAACCTTCCCGACCCCGACATCATCGCCCGCGAAATCGTTGAAGACCTCGAAGCAGCCTTAGAGCAGTTTAAATTGATTACTGAGGATTTAGGAGAGGAAGTGGAAACATAAACGGAATAAGAATAGGGACAGTGAGCGGGACAGCCCCGAAGTGTCGGGATCTTCATATGGTTTCACAGATGCACTTGCTTATCCTTCAACTAAAAGCAGGATTAATGATTTAGAATACAAAATCTCGAATGAATTAGGTTATCATAATGTATGATTTGAGTAACGAAAGAGTTAAGATACAAAGGGGTGAATGAGATGGAAAGACTTATTGATAGGATTGTTAGTGACCCGAAGATATGCTGTGGCAAACCCTGTATAAAGGGGGCAAGAATTTCAGTAGATATAATACCGGACATTCTTGCAGCAGGAGAGCCAGGGTCACATCCTAAAAATTAACTATTTTTTATTATGCAACCAAAAGCGATATCCAAACTTAAACTTGCAGACATGTTCCTTCCGTCTTGACCCGGAAGTGGATTCCCAAAGGCCCTCAGCAGAAATGAGCATCACGCCCGGGGAGCCGGCAATCATACAACTGTTAAATCAGAAGATTCGGGGGGAAATCTAACGATCAGATTTCCCCCCGGATTTCTTTATTCCAACTCCCAAAAGACATGCCCGATTCGGACATAGCTGCCGTATTGCATTACAGTTGAGAGATTAAATGGTGACAGATAGCCCTTTTAATAGTTCTCACTCAGTAATTCATAATATGCCTGTGGGTGTGCACAAGCCGGACATTTTTGGGGTGCTTCTTTTCCTTCATGAACATATCCACAGTTACGGCATTTCCATTTAACCACGGTATCCTTTTTAAATGCTGTGCCCTCTTCAACATTTTTCATTAAATTTCTGTATCTTTTTTCATGTTCTTCTTCTACTTCAGCAATCTCCTTAAATAAAACGGCGATCTCTTGAAAGCCTTCTTCACGAGCTGTTGTTTCCGCCTCTTTGTAAAGTTTTGTCCACTCAAGATTTTCGCCATCTGCTGCTGCTTTTAGATTCGCAGCAGTATCTCCTATAACCCCTGCCGGATAACTTGCTGTAATCTCAACATCCCCGCCTTCCAGGAATTTAAAAAACCTCTTGGCGTGTTCTTTTTCATTGTCTGCGGTCTCTAAAAAAATCGCTGCTATCTGCTCAAATCCGGCCTTTCTTGCAACAGAAGCAAAATAAGTGTAGCGGTTTCTTGCCTGAGACTCTCCTGCAAAACTTGCCAGTAGATTCTTTTCCGTCTTTGTTCCTTTAATTGATTTTTCCATTTTCTCTACCTCCTTGTTTTAGATTTTTATAACGTGAACGTCCTGTAAAGAATTGCTCACCGCCTGTTCCACTTTTATTGGCATTGGTCGCAAATGCCCTCAATGCACACTCTCTTTCTTAATACAATAAACTGCCCTTTAATTTCTTCGGGAACCTTTACATTGTCACAAGATTTGCTGTGGAAGTCTATTATATTATTACATTTAATACACCTAAAATGATGGTGGCTGTCAATGTCCGGGTCAAATCGTTTGGGATCACCGAATCCCTCAACAATATTAACAATTCCTGTCTTTGCAAAAGTCAGGACTGTTCTGTTTACAGTATCGAACGAGATGTTAGGAAAGATCGTTCTCGCTCTTTTAAATATGGTGTCTGCTGAAGGATGGTCTTTTGACTTACATAATTCTTTATATATAACAATGCGTTGTGGTGTTATCTTGAGATTATGTTCTTTGCACTTGTCCCGAAAGAAATCCATTAAACCGTTATTGCTCTTTGTTGTCATGTGAATATTATATAGGAGTGAATCCTATTTGTCAAGGAAATATATTCTCATCAAATTACAGATGAAAAGGTTAAAGAGATTGTTCATGAGCTTTATGGGACAGTAGAGGATGAGAGGAGGATTGTCGAGGAGATTAATTAAAAAATTAGAACATGACCTAACAGACAGTGCCGGAATACGTACACAATACTTCATCCTGAAAGAGTGACTTTGTAGTTATGTAACACAATGCATTTTATGTGGAGATATGCATTGAACTTTAACACTTTTCATAAACTCATCTAAGCTATGTTCTGATTAAACTACTCTACAATCAACTTTCCTCTAAGCATTCCCATTCCGCAGTGAAAGTTATACTCGCCCGGTTTATCAATATTTAATTCAACGGTGATATTTTTAAACGGGGTCAGCGTTGCTTTTTTGTTGAAATCCGGAAAGATTACCTCCTCGGAACAGGCTGCTGTTTCTTCACGGTAAAAGTTGAGTTTTATCGCTTTTCCTGCCTCAAAAACCAACAGATCCGGAGAATAACCGCCTTTTACTTTGATGAACGCTTCCTGAACGCCGGAATCAGCGGTTTTTATTTTAACGGCTTTTTTCTCGGAAAACCAGAAATACCAGCCTACAAGAAACGAAAGAGCTATTCCAATTAAAGTCACTATAATTTGATCTGCAGACATTTTTCACCCCAGTCTTTATAAAGTTTGCTAAACAGTCTTAGGTTTAAATCTTCTCAAACGGTTTGCGTTTGTAACTACCGTGACCGAGCTGAAAGCCATCGCGGCTCCGGCGATTATCGGTGATAATAAAATGCCGAAGAAAGGATAAAGAAGGCCCGCTGCTACCGGTATTCCAAGTCCGTTATAGAAAAAGGCACCGAACAAATTTTGTCTGATATTTTTCATCGTGGCCCTGGAAAGCTCAATAGCGAGGGCAACGCTTTTCAGGCTTCCTTTAATCAGCGTAACATCGGAGGCCTCTATAGCTACGTCCGTGCCGGCTCCTATCGCAAATCCTATATCTGCCTGAGCTAAAGCAGGCGCATCGTTAAGACCGTCACCCACCATTCCCACAACTTTGCCTTCATGCTGCATTTTCTGTACATTAAAGGCCTTTTCCTGCGGCAAGACTTCCGCAAACACCCGGTCGACGTCCACTTGTTTAGCTATTGCCCTGGCCGTTCTTTCGTTATCACCGGTTATCATTACAACTTCCAATCCTAATTTTTTCAATTTGGCGATAGCCGCTTTGGAATCGGGTTTTACAACGTCGGCTACCGCAACTATTCCCGCAGCTTTTCCGTCGATTGCCAGAAACATCGGAGTTTTGCCGTCGTCGGCTAACTGTTTGCTCTTTTCTTCTAAATCGCCTACTTCAATCGAGTGATTTTTCATCAGTTTGATGTTTCCTAAAAGTACTTTTTTCTCTTCCACAACCGCCTCTACGCCATGACCCGGAACCGCATCGAATTCTTTTGGTTCGTACAACTTAAGAGATTTATCGGAGGCTCCTTTCAGGAGTGCTTCGCCCAGCGGGTGTTCGGAAGCCTTCTCAACACTGGCGGATAAACTCAATACTTCATCTTCGCTGAAACCCTTCACGGTTATAACGTCGGTAAGCGAAGGCTTCCCTTCGGTGATGGTACCGGTTTTATCCAGGACAATAGCGTTTAACTTTTGCGCCGTCTCCAGGGCATCGCCGCTTCTGATTAATATGCCGTTTTCCGCTCCTTTTCCGACGCCCACCATCAACGAGACGGGGGTCGCTATGCCAAGAGCGCAGGGGCAGGCGATTATCAACACGGTAACAAAGACTATCAAGGCATAAATCAGATTAGGCTGCGGACCAAAATCGTACCAGCCTACAAAAGCCAAGATAGCGATAATAATAACGCTGGGAACGAAATACCCGGCTACTCTATCGACAATCTTCTGTATGGGAGCTTTCGAACTCTGCGCCTGTTCAACCATGCCAATGATTTGAGAAAGGGTGGTATCTTTACCGACTTTAGTGGCTCTAAATTTGAACGAACCTGTTTTATTTATCGTACCACCTATTACTTCGTCGTTCTCCACCTTTTCTACGGGTATCGCTTCGCCGGTAATCATCGCTTCGTCAACCGACGAGGAGCCTTCTACAATCTCACCGTCGACAGGGATTTTTTCTCCGGGCCTGACTAATATAATTTCATCTAAAACCACCTCTTCAATCGGGATATCCGATTCCTGTCCGTTCCTGATAACTCTTGCCGTTTTCGCCTGCAGCCCTATAAGTTTTTTCATCGCTTCAGAGCTTTTTCCTTTGGCTCTGATTTCAAGCGCCATGCCTAAAACGACTAAGGCCACCACTATGGCGATTGCATCGAAAAACTGGTTTGCGAGTTCCGCTTTTGGAAAGATTTCCGGAAAGAATGTAGCTATTGTGGAATATATCCAGGCCGCGCTTATACCGGTGGATACCAATGTGTGCATATTCGCCGAACGATTCCTGAACGCAGCCCAGGCTCCCGTGTAAAATTGAGAACCGCTCCAAAACATAACCGGCAAACTTAAAACGCTCATCGCAATCCATAAATAATGCAGCATCGGTGAGCCTTCTCTGAACGCTTCGGGCAGTCCCAGAAAATCTGCGTAGCTTATTATCAAGAATGGAATGCCAAGGGCTGCGGCAAAGATGAACTTTTCCATCAAAGTCTTGTACTCTTTCTCTCTTGCCAACTGGTTTTCGTCTACCGGTTCTTTCGCTGCCTCCCCTTTTTCAGAAGGCGTTTCTTTCACCGGGTGTTCTCCGGCTGGTTCGACCGTTTTATATCCAAGCTTTTCAATGGTATTTTTAAGTTCTTTTATATTGATCAAATTAGGCAGGTATTTAATAAAGGCTTTTTCTGTGGCGAGGTCAACACTGGCGGAAAGAACACCGGGAAGACTATTTAACTCGTTTTCTATCTTTGTAACGCATGAAGCGCAATACATGCCCACGATTCCCAGGCTTAAAGTTGACTGGCCGGTTTTATAGCCTGCCTTTTTGATGGCCGAGATTATACTTTCAGCATCGACGTCTTTTCTATTGAACTCTATTCGCGCGTTTTCCGTGGCTATATTCACTTTCGCTAAATTAATACCGGGAAGTTTTTTAATCTCGCTCTCTATCGTGGGGATGCACGAACTGCAATGAATGCCGATTATCGGAATGTCTAATTTTTCAATTCCTCCGCTCGTGATATTATACGTTGCCCCGGAGGAATTTACAGGTTTGATATATTTATCCGGGTTCGACAGAAAATCATTTTTACATTTTTCCGAGCAAAAATCATATTCTGTGCCCTCAACTTCTGCGGAATATTCAGACGGCGATTTAACTTCCATGCCGCATACGGGGTCTTTTGCCATTTGTATTCCCCTCCTTTGTTATAGATATAAACCAAGTTACATCTTAACATTATTTGTCTTTTTCCTTATTCTTAAGAATAATACAAAAAGATGAAGAAAGTATGAAATTATACAGGCCCCTGGCAATAATGCGAGGCACCTCTGACCTCGTGCGGGACAATTGCCGGGGCCTCTCATTGAACTGTGCTATCTGGACAAAGGAGTGCTTGCAGCAAACATGGGCTATTGTATCTACTGTAACAACTTAAAGGTATTGAGCGAAAAACACTTCAGGCTAAGATGAAAAACAACCGTAACACCTCATTCAAAAAAATCCTATCAGCCAGACTCTGGGTTTTGGATGATTGGGGAGTAACAACAATGACCCGTGAGATTTGCCGAGGAGATAGTTGATCTTCTGGACAGAAGAAAATACAGCTTATTCCGGGAAGAGTATGCGCCACTTTCCACTAACTTCTCCGATTGGCAGTGATAGAGTTACAGTGGTCTTTGTTTGGCCTCCCTCTACAAGTTCACTGTGTTCAAGGCGCGGACCGAATGTCATATAGAACGGCTCCGGACAGGCATAATACCGCTACACGCTGAGTGTTCTTAATTCGTTTGGGTCTTCTCCAAAAATATTGTCTGTGTCGGGTAAGCAAATTCAATCCTGTGTTTTTCAAACTCCTCCATGATTTCAAGGTTGATCTCCTGCTGAATATTCATGTATTTATTATAGTCGCTGCCGATAACATAATAAACGACTTCAAATATGAGACTGAAATCCCCGTAGGAGGAAAAATGAGCACGGTCGAAGGCTGTATCGTTAATATTCTTTATAATGCCCGTAATTATTACCGGTATCTCTTTTAACTGCTGAAGACCGGTTTGATAAGTAACGCCAAGCTTAAAAACCACACGGCGCTTCTCCATCCTTTTATAGTTACGCACTCTTGAATTAGTGAGATCGGTGTTGGAAAAGACTAATTGTTCTCCGCTCAAGCTGCGTATTCTCGTGGTTTTAATACCGATGTCCTCGATGCTTCCCATGTATTCTCCAACGATGATAAAATCACCGACCTCGAACGGACGGTCAAAGAATATGGCAAAGTAACTGAACAGGTCTCCTAAAACCGCCTGGGCCGCCAGGGCAACCGCTACACCGCCAATACCTAAGCCGGCAATTACAGAGGAGATTTTAAACCCTAAATTATCCAGGAGAAATGTGATGCCAAGCCCCCAGATAACTACCTTTATTACTGTAATGATTCCTTTGAGATTGCGCTCCCTGATCGCATCTTTCTCCTTCTTTAACAAATAGGTCTCGATTGAATAGTTGATCAGTGCCACTAAAAAGCGAATACCAAAGAGAGTTAAGACAATCACTCCCAGGGTATATATGATTTTGTTTAAGGCGGCGTTCAGGGTCAAACTGCGTGTGGACAAATAGAATATCCCGAAATAAAGGATGGGCAGTAGTGTCTTTTCAAAGCCCTGAAGTAAAAAATCGTCGATATCCGTGGCTGTTTTATCTGCCCATGCCCTGAGACGGGTCAGGACAAGATGTCTGAATATCCGGATAGCGAGGATACCGATAAGAAGAATTGAGAAAAAAATCAGATAGTCCATGATGCGATTCTGAAGAAACGTTATCTGCATAATGTCTTCAAACATGTAGGTCCCTCCTTATTGGTCTGTTACTGAAATATAAATAATGATTGTCACTTCCGGTTTCAACTGCTCTTTAGTGCTGGTCTGCCTTACACGTAAGGCGGTATAATGATGATATTGATTATACAATAAGCTTGGATTATAATCCTATCGGCGGTTGTTAATAAAGGGGTAAGTTCTTAGTCACGGCTTTTAGGGCGTTATTTGTAACAGGGCCTGTTTTTCCGGAATGACAACCCCCATGGCCCTGTGCAGGGAATTGCTCGATTCAGGCTGATATCATAGCTTTATTCAAACAGATAAGGGAGGTTGGATGAAGAGGATTTCAGGGAATATAGTGGATGTCCTTAACTCAGGGATCTATCCCGGCACGATCGAGATAACAGGTGGCAGGATATCAAATATTTCAAGAGAAGGCAGGGAATATGAAAACTTTATAATCCCTCCCCTGGTGGACTCCCATATCCATATCGAGAGTTCAATGATGGTTCCCTCTGAGTTTGCAAGACTTGCAGTGCGGCATGGAACGGTGGCTGTCGTATCCGACCCACATGAGATAGCAAATGTCCTTGGGTTGGAGGGCGTGAGATTCATGATTCGCAACGGCAAGGGCGTGCCCTTTAAATTCTATTTTGGCGCACCTTCCTGTGTTCCTGCGACAGGGTTCGAGACGTCGGGTGCTGAACTCGGGACTGCGGAGATTGAAGAACTGTTGAAAGAGACGTATGTAAGGTATCTCAGTGAAATGATGAATTTCCCTGCGGTTTTAGACAGGCAGCCCGGGGTGATGGCGAAGATAGAACTTGCACAAAAATACGGAAAGAGGATAGACGGCCACGCTCCGGGATTGAGGGGAGATGCCCTGAAGCGATACATTGATGCGGGTATCACAACCGACCATGAAACCCTTGGGTACGAAGAGGGGCTTGAAAAACTGAGGATGGGGATGAAGCTGCAGATAAGGGAGGGTTCTGCCGCCAGGAACTTTGACGAACTGATCCCTCTCATTGAGGACTATCCCGATGACTGCATGTTCTGCAGTGATGACAAACACCCCGATGACCTTGTAGCGGGGCATATAAATGAGCTTGTCGGGAGGGCGCTGGGGATGGGCTATGACAGGATGAAGGTTTTGAAATGTGCCTCTGTTAATCCTGTCAGGCATTACATGCTCGATGTCGGGCTCCTTCAGAGAGGTGATTATGCCGACCTTGTCGTAATTGACAATCTTGACGATTTCAATATTCTCAGTACCTGTATCAATGGAGAGGTTGTTTATGAAGATAATAGGTCCTTCCTGCCCGAGGTCCCTGTTGAGGCCGTCAATAACTTCAGGGTGGAAACAAAGGCGATATCGGCCTTTGAGGTGAGGATGTCGGGGGAAAGGATCAGGGTTATCGAGGCAATAGATGGACAGATCATGACAAGGAGCATATCAGGGCGCCCGAAGACTTCCGGTGGTTTTGTCGTATCTGACCGGGACAGGGACATACTCAAGATAGCAGTTGTTAACCGGTATGTGGATACAGTACCCTCCGTTGCCTTTGTAAGGGGCTTTGGCCTGAAAAGGGGAGCTATCGCCACCTCAGTCGGTCATGACTCACATAACATCATAGTCGTCGGTGTCTCAGACAGGGATATACAGCAGGCGGTAAACCTCATAGTTGAGAAAAAGGGTGGGCTGTCCGCAGCAAATGGCGGGATGCAGAAGGTGCTGCCTCTTCCCGTTGCCGGGCTGATGTCCGGCAGGAACGGAACGGTAATTGCCGGGGAGTATGTTGAAATGGACAGGCTTGCAAAGGAACTCGGGTCAGGGTTGAGCGCACCCTACATGACCCTCTCCTTTATGTCCCTGCTGGTAATTCCCGAGCTGAAACTCGGCGACAAGGGGCTCTTTGACGGGACGGGGTTTGAGTTTGTTGACCTGTTCATAAACGATGGGTAGCATGAGAAATCATGTTCGAATGCTTTGCCCTCCGGTATGCCGCATTACGGATATCTCTTTAATCGCTGTCTGCTCTTTTCTTCTCTATCTGCCTCAATAGTGTGTCTCTCATTAGATCGACAGGTGGATTAACACCCGTCCAGATCGTAAAGGCGAGCACCCCCTGCCAGAGGAGCATGCCAAGACCGTTCATGACCGTACACCCGCGCTCCCTTGCCGTTCTTAGAAGGGGAGTTTCCCAGTAGATAAGGTCACATACAACCTTCCGTTTGGTTAAGAGATCAGGCTCTACCGGAAGGGGATCGTCCTCCCTGAGGCCAAGGGGTGTAGCATTTATAACAATGTCGGCGGATTTGATGTTCTTTATGTCCCCTGTAAGCACAACGTTGTCGTTTACCCTTTTGAGGTCCCTTACCAGCATGAGACCCTTCTTCTGGTCTGTATCGAAGATAAAGAGTTTTGAGGCTACCTTTGAGAGATGGTAGCTTACCGCCCTTGATGCACCACCTGCACCGAGTATGAAGATGTTCATCCCCCCGGGGTTAATACCTGACTCCTTTAAGGATTCCATAAAACCACGTCCGTCGGTGTTGTAACCCACCAGTCTGTCATCAACTCGTTTTACAGTGTTTACCGCACCGATAAACTCAGCCTCTTCTTCGACCTCGTCAAGGAGGGGAATCACTGCTTCCTTGTGAGGTATGGTGACGTTCATACCCCAGAAATTCATGGCCTTTACCCCCTTCAGGGCCTCCCCGAGGTCTTCCTTTTCTACCTTCAGCGCCAGGTAACAGAAGTTCAGTCCCAGCTGATCAAAGGCTGCGTTATGCATGTTCGGCGAAAAGCTGTGTTCAACGGGGTTCCCGATGAGACATATGAGCCTTGTCCTTGCGTTTATTTCCATGTCATTCCTCCAATCCTTTTATTAATCCCTCGGGCGTTGATTCGATAACCCGGACCTTTATCTCAAGGATCCTCTCCAGGTCCTGTACCGAGACACTGTCAAGGAGCGTATCCTCCCCATCCCTCAGGATGATATCGGGAAGGAGCAGATAGTCCGCCTTCCCGGCCATGTCGGATAGTTCGTGTATTATGTCCCTTCCCGTGAGAAGCCCCGTCACTGTAACTGTGTCTCCGAAAAACCTGTTTACAACAGGGAGGAGCTTCAGGTTCACGCTGTTGGCAATTTTATCAGTGTATTTTTTGAGGAAAGGATAGAACGAGGTGCCTGTTATGGTGATATAATGTTTCTCCGACGGCCTTAAGGCGGAAAGCGCCTTCCTCATCCTTGATAAAAATAAAGGGACCAAGCCTACACCGTTTTCTATCTGTGGAAAATCACCATAGTTTTTCAATGGTGGAAACGTCTTACCCGCCTTTATGTATAACTCGTCTGATCCGTAAACGAGGGGATCGCCATACCTTTTTAGAAATCTCTTCTGAAAGTCGGCGATGATCCCGAGCGCTCCGGCTGCCTCGTCCTTTCCAACGTGATCGAGGGTGTTCTTCCTGTGTCTGGTCAGCCCCACGGGAACCACTGCAATCGAAGTCACATAGGGGTAGAGCCTCTGGAGGTCATTGATCGTCCTTACAAGCTCCTCTCCATCGTTATATCCCGGACATAATACTACCTGGGTGTGTATCCTGATCCTGTGCTTTGCAAGCCGTCTAAGTTCTTTAAGGATATCGACCCCGTTGTTGTTTCCCAGCATCCTGTTTCTTAAATCCCTGTTTGTTGTATGAACGGAGATATAAAGGGGGCTGAGTCTCTGTTCAACGATCCTCTTCTTGTCGGCAGCGGAGAGATTGGAGAGGGTTATATAGTTGCCGTAGAGGAAGGACATCCGGTAATCCTCGTCCTTGACGTAGAGGGTCTTTCTCAGACCACCGGGGAGTTGATGGACAAAGCAGAAGATACACCTGTTCTTGCACCTCTTTATCGTAAAGTGGTTCAACTCAATACCGAGAGGTTCCCCTTCGTCTCTCTGAACACTTGTCCTGAAAGTCTTTCCCTTTCTGATATAGGAGATGCTGAGTTCAGGATTGCCTGAATGGAATAAAAGGTCGATGGAGTCTCTAATCCTGTGACGGTTGATCGACTTTATTTTATCGCCGGGGAGCACCCCTGCACGTTCGGCAGGGCTTCCCTCCATCACGTGCTTGACGGTATTACCATTGTGTGTCGGCATCAGGTCAGCCCCCTGTATATGTAGTGTATTCCTGATGAAACCGTTAAGACCGCTGTAATAACGATCAGGATGTCCGGTTCAGGTATCCCGGCATCCCGGAGGTTTAACTCCAGGAGTATGTATGCAAGCAGGATCAGTTGAAAGGCGTTTGCAAGCTTTCCGAGTATGGTTGGCTCAATCCCTGTCCTGTGGCTGGTGAGATAGAGCATAAGCCATCCAGTAACTATTATTATATCCCTGCTTATAACCGTGATGCTCAGCCATTTGGGCACAAGCCCGTAAACTGCAAAGAGTACGAATGCCGTAACGAGCAGGAACTTGTCTGCTACCGGGTCAAGAAACCTGCCCAGTTTGGTCTGCTGGTTCCTCATGCGTGCAATCAGACCGTCAAAAAAATCGGTTATAGCCGCAAAAATAAAGATAATCAGGGCATAATCGTTCTTCTTGTATACAAGGGCTCCTACGAAAACAGGAATAAGGATTATCCTTAGTGTTGTTAACGCATTAGGTATATTTAGATAAGACAACCGCTCCCCTTCGAATCGGTTTAAGGTATATTAAAGGGAACCCCATCGAACCTGATATTAACCCCGAGCCTATTATAGCAGGATAATGTCGAGGGTGTTAATACCTTACCGGACTTTACCCCGTCGAGATATTTAATGAGCTGCCTGCTATGGCATTGCTCAAGTAGAAAGCCATACTCCGTTGCTGTTTCGAGTGACTTCTTAAGCAGTCCGGATGCCTTGTTGAACTCCCCTTTCTGAATGCAGTCCTGGCCCATCCCGAGATGGAAATAGACCATTCCCCGAGCATCACCTGTTTTTCTGAACAGTTCACGCGACCTGCGGTAGTACCTTTCAGAGAGCTTTGTTCGGCCCAGCATTGTGTAGTTCTGCCCGATACTCCAGAGGGTGTATGCAGAGCTTACAATGTCCCCGATCCTCTTGTAGATTACGAGTGCCTTCCTGAAGTGTGACATTGCCGTGCCGTAATCACCATACATCCTGTAAGCATTACCGATTCCGCAGTGTGAGTAAGCCTTGCCGAAACTGTCATTCCTCCCGGTAAAGATCCGGTTTGCCCTCTCGTAATAACGGAGAGACTCCCTGTTAAGACCTGCCACCCTCGATGCACCACCAAGGGCGTTGAGAGAGAACCCCTCCATCTCCCTGTCCTTGAGCCGTTTACTGATACTCAGGGTTTCTTTCAATAGCTCAATTGCCTTGAGGGGGAGCCCCCTGTATCTCCATGCCCCTGCCTCAGCCCAGCAGAGGAATGCCTTGCCCGGGAGGTCCTTTTCCCTTTCGAAATGTCTCCCGGCACGTCCAAAATACCTCAGTGCATCCCGCCATAGTCCCATCCCGCGAAGGGCAAGTCCCATCCCTATAGCGGCATCCGATTGAAGGGATTTATCCCTGATTTTCCTTGAAAGAATAAGTGCATCACTGTAATGTGTGAGGGCATCCTTGTACCTCCCGAGCATCCTCGACATATCTCCGACAGCCATATGGCAGTGAAGTGCCCCTTCTGTATCATTGTTTCTTAACGAAAGCCTCAGTGCAGAGCGGAACCTCCGGAGCGCCCCTCCGTAGTCGGACCGGCTCCGCAGTCTTTCCCCTTCCTGTAGAAGTTCTTCAGTTCTCAAAACGGTTCCTCAGGTCCTTCATCAACGCACTGTAATCTTCGGCATGGAAGAAGGCGGATCCCATAACGAGTATATCCGCTCCGGCCTTTACGATTCTGCTTGCATTGTCCGTCTTTATCCCGCCGTCGACCTCTATCAGGACGTCGAGATTCCTTTCATCGATCATGCCTTTGAGTGTTTCGATCTTTTTAAGAGATCCCTCGATAAACCTCTGTCCGCCGAATCCCGGATTGACGGACATTATAAGCACGAGGTACAGATCCGGCAGTATCTCCTCGAGTGTCCGGACGGGTGTTGCGGGGTTTATGGATACTCCCGGCTTTTTGCCCTCCTCCTTGATACTTTGGACGGTCCTGTGAAGGTGTACCGTGGCCTCCTGATGGACGGTGATTATGTCGGCTCCAGCCCCTGCAAAGTCGGCTATGTACCTGTCGGGGTCTTCGATCATGAGATGGACATCAAAGGGCAACCTTGTAGTCTTTCTGATAGCCCTTATAACCTCCTGTCCTATCGTCATGTTGGGAACAAAGTGTCCGTCCATAACATCTACATGGATGAGGTCTGCTCCTGCAGCCTCGGCATCCCATATCTCCCTGCCGAGGATGGTGAAATCAGCCGAAAGGATTGACGTTGCGATCATAACCATTTCAGTCGCTGTTCCTCCTTGTGTTCCAGTTTTAGTTTAATCAAATCACCTCTCTTGATAATAGAACCCGCGGCGGGTTTCTGCCCCACGATTCTGCTTCCATAGCCGGTCAGATCGGTCTCCAGGCCCATCTTTTCAACGAGTTCCTTTGCAGCGGAGAGGGACATGCCTGCAAAATCGGGACAGGAGTACAACACATCAAAGGGGCCATTGCTCACAAGCAGCGAAACCCTGTCTGCACCCCTCTCGTCGGGTGTGGGCCTCTGGCCGATCACCGTATCCTTCTCGTAGGAATCCGAACGGGCCCTCAGGATGCGCTTGATCTTTAAGTTGTTTTTTATGGCAAGATCACGGGCCTCATCAACATTCAGTCCGATGAAATCGGGCATGTAGTATCTCTTTGGTCCCTTGCTTATTATAACCCTGATAGTCCTTCCCTGTTTGATCCGCTCCCGGGGGGGGATATCCTGTCTTATAATACTGCCGGAGGGAAGTGTCTGGTTGAATTCCTCTCCATCGATCTTGATATACAGCCTGCGTTGCATTATCTCCTTGTTTGCCTCAATCAGGTTCTTTTTCCTGAGGTCCGGTACCGTAACCGTCCTTTTGGCGCCCATAACCCTGAATGTTACGTAGCTGCTGAAAACAGTCAGTACAAGAAACAATGTGAAATAGAGGGTTATCCTAAAAATTGTCTTCATATCAAATCAGTGCAAAGAAAGTACTGCAGCGAAGAAACCATCCATGTCATCCCTGTGGGGCAGACTGAGGAAGAAACCCTGCCCTGTGCGGAATCCCTTTAAACCGGTTTTAACTGCCGGCGCTTTAATATCACCGATATCTATAATAAAAAAATCTTTTCTTTTATGCAAGAACTTATTCACCACGTCCGGTCCCTCCTCCGGCTCGGTTGAACAGACGGTGTAGAGAATTACACCTCCTCTCCTCAGGTGAGGACTTACTTTCAGGAGCAGGTCAAGCTGTTTTTCATGAAACTTTTTGAGGTCGGATGGGTGGCGCCGGTATCTGACATCGGGGTTTCTCCTGATGACCCCCATAGAGGAGCATGGGGCATCGAGGAGGATCCTGTCAAACATGGATCCGGCATTCATACGGGTTGAGTCAGAGGTGTCGACCCTTATTGATTTGAATCCAAGACGGTCAATATTTTCTCTCATGAGAGATACCCTCTCAGGGCTTATATCCATGGCGGTGATCTCCGCCCCATCACCGGTCAACTCGGCGATGTAGGTTGTTTTGCCTCCGGGAGCGGAGCAGGCATCGAGGATACTCTGCCCCGGTTCGGGATGAAGGAGGGAGGTTACAAGCTGGGCAGCCTCATCCTGTACGTAAACGTCTCCGATAAGATCGGCAATTTCGGGGAAGACGTGATTTGGTTCGATAACTATTCCGGAAGATGAGAACTCTGTAAACCTGTATCTGATGTTCCTGCTGTCCAGGATAGAGGCGATTTCCTCCCTTGACTTCCTCAGGATGTTTACACGCAAGGTCAGATTCGGCCTCTCGTTGTTTTTCTTCAGGAGTTTTTCTCCCTCCGAGGCTCCGAACCTCTTGAGCCACCTCCTTACAAGCCATTCAGGGTGGGAGGTGGATATGGAGAGTCTTTTTACCTCTTCATCGGGCAGTGGTGGACAGGACCTGTTGCGGAGCAGTCTTCTTAAGACGGCATTTGTTAACGCCGTGTTCCTGCCGGCCCTTTTTTCAACTTCCACTGTCTCGCTTACCGCAGCCCAGTCCGAAACCCTCATAAAGAGTACCTGATATGCACCGATTCTGAGGTTGTTCAGTGTTGAATCGTTCAGTCCTTCAGGTCTCCTGAGGTAAGGCTTCAGGCACCAGTCGAGATAGTAGAGGTTTCGCAGCACCCCGTATATGATCTCCTGGATGAATGCCTTGTCTCTCCGGTCAAGGGTCTCCGGTAGTCCCTCGAGAGACTCCCTGGGCCTTTTGCCCCCGAAGAGTATATCGTTGAGGGCGCTTAATGCAACGTATCTGGTGTTTCCTTCTGTCATGGGAATGGCCGGCCTGAACAAGAAAGTATGATGAAAAAGGGGTTAGCTGATGGAGAGTCCCGATATCTTGAGTCTTACGGTCAGACCCGAGGGCCTCCTGTAATTCCTGACGCGTATGCTCATCTCCCTGATAACCATATAGGGGGTCCTTGATTCTATATTGTAAATAATATTTGAGAGTTCTGCTATGGATTTAACATTCAGGTCCACACTGACTGAAACAACCCTGTATCCGTCATGCTCCTCGGTCCGCTCCACCCGCTCGCTCCTGATGGTAGCCCCTGCATCCGTTATAATCTGTTTAACCATACCCTGAAGTGACGCTGAGGCAAGGGCGGGGGTACCCCCGCTGAGGAGTTTAAGCTCTTCATCCTTGACGAGACTCCGTAGTTCATTGATTTCTTTCCTGAGGGCCTCTTCCTGTGAGAGCAGTGCCCGGTATTTTGTCAGTGTACGGATCTTTATCTCTTTTTCTTCCCTTAGATTGCGGTCCCTTTCTCTTAATCCACTAACCCCGTACTGGTAGACAACCGCTATGGAGAGCAGGGCTATTAATATGATTCCTATTAGTCTTTTCCTGTTTCTTGTCATTTGCCCTGTACTACCCCTTCGAGTTCCGCCTTGATCCTGAAGCGTTCCTTGTTCAGCCTCCTGTCTTTAACGGTAGTTGAGGAAAAGCTGACATTCCTGAATATATCCGAGGATTCCAGGATGGATATGAGCTTTGTTGCACTGTCGGAGAAGCCCTCGAAGGTTGCCTTTCCATTCTTCACCTCAAGTCTTGTAAGCCAGGTATCGTCCGGTAAGAGCGTGGTTACCTCCTTAAGGATCTCAATCATTACGGGGGCGTTGCTTTTGAAGCCCCGTATTGCGCTGATTTTTTTGTTGAGTATCTTCAGCCCACCCTTTAATGCCTCCACCTCTTTTACACGCCCCTTCAGGGCATTGATCTCACTTGTTAGGGCTTCCACCTCTTTTTCGTTTTTTATTACGGGTAATGTCAGAGATGCGCCTATAAACAGGGCAAGAAGAATCAAGAGAAAGGCCGAGAGAGCAACCGGCTTCTTTGCGGTTTCCCTTTTCCCGAGGCTGAGAAGATTTAATGTTTCCTTCCCCGTGATACCCATAAGGGAGGCCCCGATGGCGGATACCCCTTCCCCTGAAACCGGCCCCCTTATCGCTTTTTTCAGTGACTCGGAAAGGTCAAGTGATGGAATATCCGTTTCACCAAGGGGGTCCTGTAACCCACTGCCGTTTAAATAGACGATCATGTCGGGTCTCAGGTCATCATCGGAGTCTTTCCGGAGTGTATCTATTATACGGTCTGCCGTAGGGACCTCTTCAAGCCTAAGGGGCAGGCCCTTTTGGCTGAGGAGCGAGAGATAACCATCTGAGGTCCTTTTTAAGAAGAGGACCTTCTTTCCGGGATATAACCAGTTTAACAGAAACGAAGAGGCTGTCTGTTCAGGTGTGACGATTTTTATTGAAAAACCATCCTCTTTATATCTGTTTATTATAGGGACAAGTAACTCCCTGTTTATTAGGGTAAGCATGAGAAGGATCTTTGAACTGTCCCGGGATATTATCCTGTAATCATAGAAGACCTGTTCAGAGCTGAAAGGCGTATACCGGTCCATCTCATAGGAGAGTACATCGGAGAGATTTTCTTCAACAGATCCGGGCAGCTCGATGTTCGTGGTCAGTACCCACTCGTGGGGTACAGAGAGGCTTATCTCTTTCTTTTTGACGCCCCTGTCGGATAGCACCGTTCCCGTAGTCGATACCAGTTCACCGGGCCCGGGGTGTTTTTCAGATATGCTGAGTGTCTGGAGCGCCTCTATCCTGAGAGAGACCGGGCTCTTCTTAACATAACAGACCGATATCCTGTGGTCCTCTATGGCAACCGACAGGGAAGAATCGATCTTCAGATATTCCTCGAAGGGGTTATAAAAGAGTATCTCTTTAAGACTCTTCATGCTTTTTTTCAATCTGCTTCACGGTTTTTTTCCATTTCCTGATGGTAAAATCATTACCGCTTATCTGGATCGTTGCTTCAATCCCGAAACCCTCTTCCTTGCGCCGGGCAATCACCCTGTAAGTGTTGCCCCCGGAGAACGTCACATACCCTGATATGCCTGCATAGAGACCTCCCAGGGCATCCTGCAGTTCTGCGGAGTTTCTGATCTGTTTGTTCTTTCTGTACTCTATAACTGCATCAGCGGTATCTCCGTCCATACCGGGAAGTGAGAGCAGGACCTCACGGGCAGCGGTGTTGATATTAATCCTGTCGGTATCCGAAAATACGGTGACATAATCCCTGAGTCCCGGGTTTTCCCCGTTGCCGTAAAATATTTTCCTCGTGACACCCCTTACGAGGAGGAGTTCCTCCGTGCTGTCGAGGTTGCCGTTTTTACAATCGTACGGACGGTCAAGGGAATGGTAATAGTCATTCTCCGCGCCGTTGAGTCTGTGCAGGTCATCGGGATCACGCCAGTCAAGCAGTGAATCGACAATCACATCCTGAGTCTCTGCATCAACGCCTATTGCGGCAAGGAGGCCCTTTAATATTACATCAGATGCCCTGTTTAAATCCACCTTTGAGGACTCCGGTATGATTCTTATTTCCATCTCGGAATTACCCTCTTTCAACAGGTTGAGCCCTCCGTTGAGGTCCCATACATCCTCAGCATTCGGTGACTTTCTTGCATGAAGCAGCTCGAGTACGGCCCTCTGTATGGCACCCTCCAGGAGCATGTCATCCTTTAGTCTCCTGTTGAAGTAGTGCCCCGCTTCCAGTTCTGTCCGTGTCATGTATGAGAAGGACATGCCAAGCACCATCAGGAGGATCAGTACCCATAACACAAGGAGTAGGGCTACCCCATCCTGTTGCTTAAACCGGTAGTTAATCTCTCTTCTCATTATTAGTATGCCGAATTAGTATGCCGATATTTCCGTATGCTCATATTCCTACCGGAACGGTAAGAGACGGCGACCGAGTTCTTCCTTGTTTGAAATACTTGTCGGCTGCTGCTGTTTCATTATTCCCTTGCTCATCAGGGGGAATATCAGGTTGTGATCAAGGCCCTTTCCCTTAATGCGCAGTGCAATTGCCACGGGGAATTTGTCCTTCTCCGTCCAGCCCTTCAGCCATTGAGGGTTACCATCGGTATCGTATGTAAAATATGCAAATTCCGCATCTTTGAGATCAGGAAAGATCGTCAGCCTCAATCCATCCTTTTCGCCCGGGAGCCTTTCAGTCTCGGTAATTCTGAAATCCTCCCGGTCTCCTTCTTCAACAGCGTAGGTTATTTCAATCAGGCCCTCCCTTCTGCCCCACAAGGATGAGGTCGAAAGGAACGAACAGCCCTTACTGTCCCCGTTAAACCATACGATGTTCTCACCGTTTACCGCATGGGTGGTCTGCACTGCAGAGCTGATCTGCCTGTCAAGAAGGAGTGCTATGGAACGCAGTCTGTCTATCTTTTCCACCTCGGCTTTTCCCCTGTCTACGGAAGTGATTCCAAGCCTCAAGGCCCCACCGATTATCAGTATTACAATGCTCAGGATAGTGATGGATATCAGGATCTCTATCAGGGTGAATCCGTTGTTGACCCTCCCCTCCATGCGGTGTCCTGAATCACAAGTGATTTTCATTGAGTCAGTGATTTTATAATCTTCTCTGTTCGTAATGTAACCCTTTTGCCCCCCCGGGACCCGGAAACGGTTAATCGTATTTTGTAAAGCCTGTAGGGGAGGCCTTTGTACCTCTCGTTCTCTACCTCTTCGATCGAGGTTTCAATCTCATAATCATCTTCAACGCGTTTGTCGGTCCCCTCTTCCAGCGAGGGGTCAAGGAGGAGCATTCTCATCTCGGAGAGGGCTATCAGTGAGAGGTCGGCATGTTTCTTTGTTGAATAAATCGACCTCAATGATATGGAAAACACCTCTGACACGGCAACAATGCCGATTGCAAGGATTGCAATCGCCACGATAACCTCTATCAGGGTGAAACCGTTTTTATGGAGTCGCCTCGTATTATTCATATATCTTGTTGGTTGAGCTTCCGGTCAGGGGATCTACTGTGATGGAGTATGAGGTTGCCTTCCTTGTAAGTATTATCTCCGCCCCGGAAGATGCCCCTTCAGGATAAAAGATTACCTGATAACTTCCGCTGTCTATTTCACCCTCAAAGGGGTCTTTAATCCTGATCCCGATATCCTCAGGTAGAGTCAGGATCTTTTTTTTTGTAACCCAGACCCTATGGTTATCGATATCAATCGTTACGGTTGTCTCACGGCCCCTTATCTGTGCGTTGTTTTTTGCATATCTCAGCATTGAAGAGATGTCCCTTACCATCGACCTGAACTTGGCGCCGGGCAAGGCCCTGCTGAAATTGATACCTACGAGCCCGACCATAATACCCACCAATACCATAACAACAATCAGCTCCATCAGGGTGAATCCCTTTTCAGAGTTGTGAGGCCCTGTCCTGTTGTTATTTAGGGATGAGGGAGATTGCCTGAAGTAAGGGTTAAGGAGTTTCATTTCTAAAAGACGTACTACATCGGTAATTCGTTTATACTGAAGATTGCCATCAGGATTGATACGACGATAAAGCCGATTATAAGCCCCATTATGAGGATCATCATCGGTTCAAGGAGGCTTATGAACCTCCGTACCGTTGTCCTGAGTCCTTTTTCGTAAGTGTCTGCAACCTTTAGAAGCATAGTATCAAGCTGCCCCGTCTCTTCGCCAACCTTTATCATGGACAGAGCAAGGGACGGGAAGACCCCGGTTTTTTCTATAGGAGCGGAAACACCCTTTCCTTCCCTTGCTCCTTTTATCACCTTTTCTATGGCAGCGGCAAAGACCGTGTTCCCGATGACATCCTTTACGTTTGAAAGGGCCTGCAGCAGCGGCACCCCGCTTCGGAGGAGGGTTCCCAGGGTTCTGCAGAAACGAGCTGTTTCGAGTTTTACGACTATGTCCCTGAAGAGCTTGATCTTGAATTCATCCCACCTCTTCTTTCCCTCAGGGCGTGAAATATACCTTCTCAGCATAAACCATGAGCCGATAAAGGCGGAGATGATTATCCACCAGTAATTACTCATAAAGGTGCTGAACGACATCAGTATCTGTGTGGGAAGGGGAAGTGTCTGACCAAGGTCTGTAAAGATCTTTGAGAATTTCGGTATAACGTAAGTAAGGAGTATGATAATAGAGGCGCCACCCGTTAAAGTCAGTATAGCGGGATAGATCATTGCAGAGGAGAGGTGTTCCCCTAGTTCCTTCGAGGTCTCAAGGAATTCGACCAGCTTGTCAAGAACCACGTCCAGTACACCACCGGCCTCCCCTGCCTTGACCATGTTAATGTAGAGTTTAGGGAAGATCTTCGGGTGCATGGAGAGCGCTTCGGAGAAGGAACTCCCTTCGCTTATAGACTTGAGGATTGCCTTGATTACCCCCTTCATCTGTTTCTGATCGGTAATCTCTGAGAGGATATTAAGGCTCCTGTCAAGTGGCAGACCTGCGCCAAGGAGGGCGGAGAGTTCTGTGGTGAAGGTGAGTATATCGGCCTTCCGCCATCCACTGATATCAAAGAGACGGCTCTTTGTTCCGGGCCTGGTAACCTTTATGGGGATAAATCCGGAATCCTTGATCGATTCTATGGCCGATTTTTCATCAGGGGCTTCAATTACTCCTTCGTGTATGGCGCCTTCAAAAGAGGTTGCCTTGTAAGAGAAGATGGGCATTGTCAGACCTCCTGGGTGACGCGGAGGACTTCTGAGATTGTTGTGATGCCTCTCATGACCTTCCGTGTGCCGTCTTCCATCAGGGTCCTCATGCCCGAGTGCCGGGCAACCTTCCGGAGTTCAGCAGAGTCGATGTTCTTTGCTATTTTGTTTCTTACGAGTTCGTCGATAACGAGGAGTTCAAAGATTCCGGTTCTGCCCCTGAACCCGGTGCCGGCACAGTTCTCACAGCTTTTTCCCTTGTAGAGTTTTACACCCGGGTTGATGCCGAGAAGCCTCCTTTCCTCGTCGGATATATCCCTGTCCTCTTCCTTGCATTCCGGACAGATTACCCTTACGAGCCTCTGGGCCAGTACGGCCCTGATTGTGGAGGAGATCAGGTAGCTCTCGACACCCATCTCGATCAACCTGGTGATGGCACTCGGGGCATCGTTTGTGTGGAGAGTGGAGAAGACGAGATGACCTGTCAGTGATGACTGTATGGCGATTTCGGCGGTCTCGATGTCCCTTATCTCGCCTATCATTATTATGTCGGGGTCCTGCCTGACGATATGTCTGAGGGTGTTTGTGAAATCAAGGCCGATCCGGGGTTTTACCTGAATCTGATTAATCCCCTTCAACTGATATTCAACGGGGTCCTCAACGGTGATAATCTTTTTTTCAGGGCTGTTGATCTTGTCAAGGGCACCGTAAAGGGTGGTGGTCTTTCCACTGCCTGTTGGTCCTGTTACAAGGATTATGCCGTTGGGGAGACCGATAAGGCGGTTGAAGGTGTCAAGTGTTTCACGGGGGAAGCCGAGTTGTTGGAGATCAATCACGATGCTTTCCCTGTCAAGTATCCTGATTACCACGCTTTCACCGTAGATGACGGGGATCGTGGAGATCCTCATGTCGATATCCTTGCCGAGGACCTTTAACTTTATCTTCCCATCCTGCGGGAGCCTCCGTTCAGCAATGTTCAGTTTAGCCATGATCTTGACCCTGGAGATGATGGCCGGCTGGAGTTTCCTCGGGGTTGATTCTACATCGTGCAGTACACCGTCTATCCTGTACCTGACCTTGAGTTCATCCTCAAAGGGTTCGATGTGTATATCACTGGCCCTGCTCTCTATGGCCCTCGTTATAATGAGATTCACCAGTTTGATTATAGGCGCCTCTGAGGCGAGGTCTTTCAGGTGCCCGATATCCTGTTCTTCCTCTGTAATCTCGTCGTAACTGAGCTGGTCTATGTCTTCTATTATCTTGTTGATTGTGTTTTCCTTGCCATAGAGGCTGTCAAGATAGTCGATGATCCCGTCCCTGTCACCGTGTAATACCTCGATTGAGTGACCTGTGGCGTATTGAAGGGCGCTTATAACCTCTCTGTTGTCGGGGTCGGCGGTTACAATTACAAGCCTGTTGCCTTTCAGTTCCAGGGGAATGACGAGGTTCTCCTTCAGAAAACGGGGAGATATCCCGTTCAACATAAGGGGGACCTTGGGGAATTCGGATATCTTTTCATTTCTCTGCATTATCAGTTAATATACCAAAACCCGGTGTATTAATTGTAGTATGTCCGTGTACACTGTCTTCATACTTTATTCATATTTTTGCTTTACAATTAAGAAAAACAAAATGAAAGGAGTTGCCATGCTGAAGAATGTGTATTTCAGGTCCTGTGTTCTCTTTCTGCTGACCGTCTTCCTGTCGTTAGCCTCGGTGCCCACGGTATATGCAGCCGGAAATGTAGAGAAACTCACGAACGATCAGGCCAAACAGATCCTTCAAAAGGTGGCGCCGGGACTAAAGGTGCTATCGGTTGATAAGGCTGCCGTCAAAGGACTCTGGGAGGTGGTTGTTCAGAGTAGTGGTGGTAAGAAGTCTATTGTTTATCTCGATTATGCAGGAAAGAATCTCGTGCTCGGTTCAATAGTTGATCTCGAAAGCCGTAAAAATCTCACAAAGGAAAAGTTCGATGCAATCAACAGGGTTGATTTTTCACAGATACCCCTTGACGATGCCCTTCTTCTCGGAGATGCCAACGCAAAGCACAAGGTGATTGTCTTTGACGACCCCGACTGACCCTACTGCGCCAGACTTCATCCGGAGATGAAGAAGATTGTTGACAAGAGGAAAGACATCGCATTTTATCTGAAGATGTTTCCCCTGGTGAGTATCCATCCGAAATCATACAATAATGCAAAGGCCATTGTATGCGAAAAGTCAAATGACAAGGCTCTAAAGCTTCTTGAGGATGCTTATGCAAAGAAGACCCTCCCTGATCCAACATGTCAGACGGATGTGGTGGATAAGAATATCGCCCTTGGCAAGAAGTTGGGGATTTCGGGAACACCAACCCTTATCTTTCAGGACGGACGTGTTGTGAGTGGTGCAATGAGTGCCGATAAACTGACAAAACTGATCGATAAAAAATAATGAAGCCCCCTCACCAAAGGTGGGGGGCCATTTATGGAAATTCAGGTTTGCTGTATTCCCGGCTCTCTTCACCCCGTTTTCAGCGGAGGCTTTCAGCCGGCGTCTTTCACCGTGGGCCTTGTATCGGACTTAATCCCTTTTCCCGGGAGATAAGGTGTAACATATATCTTGAGGCCGGGCAGATCTTTTGGTTCATAGTCATGGATAATCAGGTGCGCCTTATTCATACCAACAACGGGTTGCTGTGGCTTCATCAGAAGTTCAGTCGTGTAATAGCCCGTGCCGGAAGCCTTGAATACACTTCCCTTAATATGCCGGGTCATCTTCGGGGTGTATTTGACTGCACAGGCAGATACAAAAAGGACCGATATTACTAACGCATTAATACTGTGAGTTTCTTAACCATTCCTTTTTTCCTCCTTCTGTGAGATGGTTCATGAAATATCCTGAAAGGGTTCGACGTTCAGGGACAACCTCGGCTATATCACTCAAGAGAGAGATATGGGGATCACATGACTTCTTCCCCGTGGTTGTTAATTGCTGCCTGACTTTGCCCCCTGTGCATGAATGTCAAAGATCATAATGCCGTCCGTGTATTCTATAGTACTGTAATGGGTAATATTCAGCATCTTTTGAGTGATTTCGTCCATCCTGATGCACTGTTCCTTAATGATTTCAAGTTCTTCAGAGGCAGGTCCTTCCTTATTCTTCATCTCATTGAGGAGTTCGGAATAGCATATTATAATGGAGAGGGGCTGCCGTATCTCATGGGCGGTTGCTCCTGCCAGTTCAATCAGCGCCTTGAGTCTTTTTTCTTCAACCTCTCTGCCGATTCCGAAACTGATTTTCCTTGACAGCCTCCATGAAGTGAATATGACAAAGACCATTGAAAACATCCCGACAATGATAAATGAAACTATCTCTCTTGCAACCTTTGCGTGGTGTATATTGTCAGAGATATCCGCTGGTATATCCACAACCAGCACGGCCCCTTTGAGTGACTCCGGCTTGGTTATTTTTTTGACAAACTGAAAAAATCTTACACCCTTTCTTTCAATAAAGGCGTAAGTTTCCTGTGCTGCGCCGAGTTTCTCAAGAAGGTTTTTTCCTGTCTTGAGTCCCGACGGGTTTGAAATCACCCTGAATCCATACCCACCCGTATTTGATATTTCAGAACCCTCTCCGGAGAACAGGGGGTCCTGTTTTTTTGAGTCTTTGATGCGGATCAATATCTGCCTGGAAAGGACCCTCCCTGTTTCAACCAGTCCGGTTATCTGTTCGTTTCTGTGTTTCTTTATGCTCCATGCCATTAAAGAAAACATCAGGATAGATAATACCAGAACAAAGGGAACCGAATAGAGCAATGTGAGGTGCAGGGGCTTTCTGTAACTCATCGTATATCCTCTCCTTATAAAAACTCATTTACGAGGATGCCGGCTGAATGCCCCGACCTTTGGTCGGGGAGCTTCACTATTTACCATAAAAAAGGGCAGCCAGAGGGGAGGTGTAGCTGGCTGCCTTACGGAGGTAATGAGATCACCCTGACTTAAATGTCTTTAAGCGTATGAAGACTCAATGATGTTTTTCAAAACTGTATGGCCGCCTCACTTCTGTTAAGTTATATCTTACAGTGACAGTTTGAAGATTGATTGAAGATTTTGTGAATTTATTGTGAAGACTTCAATACCTGAACCCCATGTATCTTCATAATTTCTTCACATCTTAAGGTTATTTTAAACAGGAGGCGAGGTCAAGCTCCTGCCGACCAAAGGTCGGGGCTTTCGGCAAGGTGTATTGTGATGATAACGGGCTGTTTTTCATTCAACAGGGTAGAGTTTTCCATATGAAGGATATTTCATATTCAATATCGTTTTTAGCGGGATTACTGTCCTTTCTTTCTCCCTGTGTTTTGCCGCTTGTGCCCTCCTACGTATCCTTTATCACAGGGATTTCTTTCGAGGATCTGACCTCTGCCCCGGATAGGGCAAGAATCAGGTTTCTGACCCTGACGAATTCTCTGGCCTTTGTTGTTGGTTTTTCCATGCTATTTATCGCCCTTGGCGCTTCCTCTTCTGCCATAGGGGGTATACTCTATCAGTATGAGGATGCTATGAGGATTGCCGGAGGTATCCTGATTATTGTTTTTGGACTCTTTGTGTCGGGCTTTTTGAAGATAGGGTTTTTGACGAGGGAGAAAAAACTGCATATCAGCGGTAAACCGTCGGGGTATCTTGGATCAACGGCCGTGGGAGTGACCTTTGCTGCCGGATGGACTCCGTGTATAGGGCCAATACTGGGCAGCATACTCCTGTATGCCGGGAGCAAGGGATCTGCAGTATACGGTGTGAAATTGCTTTCAGTATATTCCCTTGGACTTGCCATCCCTTTTCTTCTGTCATCCCTTGCATTTAACAGCTTCCTGAGTTATTTCAAAAGGATACGTAAATACATGAAGGTTATAATGGTAATCAGCGGGTTGCTCCTGATTATATTCGGCATTCTGCTTCTCACAAATATGGTGAGTCTGCTTTCCACCTATTTCCCTGACTTCGGGATCGATATTTAAGCCTTCCCTGAATGAGGTAAGGCCCCTCTTTCACAACTTTTTCACAGTTCCTTCAAAATCTCTTCGCATTTGAATGCTATCGTAAGATATGCAGTGTATATTGCGGTTTCACTAAAAAACGCAGGATAAAGGGGTTGCATGATGATGGAAAGAGAGATCAGGGAAAGAACACAGGAGGCACATATCGTCGGAAGATCATTCTTTTGGGGGGCCTTTTCAGGCGCAATACTCCTGTCGTTGTATTTTCTGGTGCTTTCGGTAGCCAATTCATTCTCCCATGCCCTTGAACAGTTCCGTTCAATGTGGCACTGGATAGCGTTGCTGGTTGCAGGGTTTGCCCTCCAGTCAGGGTTGTATACATACATACGGGCAACAATGAAGATGAAGAGAGACTCAGGGGTGGCTACCTCTGCAGTTGCTGCAGCAGGCGGTATCTCCACCACTTCAATGGTTGCATGTTGCGCGCATCATGTCACGGATGTTTTCCCATTGCTCGGGTTGTCCGCAGCGGTTATATTTTTCAATCGCTTTCAGAGCCTTTTTTTAACAACGGGTGTGCTGTCCAATCTGATCGGGATTACACTTATGCTGAGGATAATCCAGGAGCACAGCCTGTATGCGGAGGGAAGGGGGGTCTTGTCCCGGTTGATGAAATTAGATATGAAGAGGTCGTTCTATGGTATAAGCATTTTCAGCGCTGTTACCTTTCTGGTAACACTGTATATCAGTATTTAAGGAGGAGAACCATGAGATTTGACAAGATATTATTGTTTGGGCTCGCTGCCCTGGTAGGGTTCGGGCTTGTCTTTGCCTTCTCTTTTGCAGTAAGGAATGAACAGCCTGTTACTGCCAAGGTCACGGGGGAGAATAAAGGGGGCACGCTTATTTCAGATAAGAAGAGGGTTTTTGAGACCAGGTCTTCCGGGACAATGGAATCCGGAGATGTCCTGATTGAACTGACTCCCCGGATTATATCACCTGAGAGGCTTATCGTGAAGTTTGCAATCAACACCCATTCTGTAGATTTGGGCGGGTTTGACCTTAAGCAGATCACAACACTGGATTATGGTGGCAAGGTTGTAAAACCCGACGATGCCAACAGTCTGAGCGGACATCACGCCTTTGGATTGATGTTCTTCAATATCGAGAGTCCTATCGAGGACTTCAGGATCAGGATCAGGGGAATTCCGAGGGAAGAAGAAAGGGTTTTTGAATGGACGGGGAACTGAAGATACCGCAAGTTCCGGCCGATGTGCTGATAAGTGAAGCACAGGGGAAAACTTCATAATTCCTTCATAATTCAATTGTAACATAGATGTTTGAATAATGATCCTTATTGCCGGGATGAGGAGTGGTGTTTTATTATATGGTTGTGATAAGAAGGACTATATTTTCAGTGGTTTTCGTACTTGTCTTAACTTCAGGCATGTCATATGGAAAAGACATCCCCCTTATGCAACTTGAGGCCGTGACGGATCTTATTATGAGTCCCGGATGCAGCTATATCTATACACTCACAAACTGTCCGTCCGCAGAGGCCGTCCAGATGAGAGAGATAGTGAAAGACAAGCTCTCAAACGGTGAATCCAAAGACGAGATACTTACATACTTTGAGGATATCTATGGCCCGAGGGTTCTTGCCCAGCCGAAGAAGAAGGGTTTTTATTTTGTTGCCTGGTGGTTTCCCTATTTCCTGATCTTTGATGTCTTTGTGCTTGTAGGCCTTATCATATATGTCTGGCGAAAAAGGGGTAGTGCACAGTCGGAAGCAAGTGTCACAGGCATTTCAGGCAGTGGGGTTGAGTCTGATGAAGACATTTCAAGGATTATAGAGGAAGAGGTACGTAAATTCAGATCTGAATGAAAGGGTAACAGACAATGAAAGGTCTAATCAAGGCGCTGGTTATAGTGCCTGTATTTATCCTGGTCGTGGTTTTTCTGGCAGGTGTTTTTGGTAATAAGGATGAAAAACGCAAGAAACTGCCCAGGCCGTCGATTGGAGAGAAGGCAAGGGATTTTACCTATCCCGATCTTCAGGGAAGGGATGTCAAACTCTCGGATTTCTACGGGAAAAAGGTGGTTCTGCTGAATGTATGGGCCACATGGTGTACGTCCTGCAAAAAGGAGCTGCCCACGGTTCAGAGGCTGTATGAACGGTTCAAGGGGGATGACTTTGAAGTGCTTGCAGTCAGTATTGATGCCCTTGGCAAAAAGGCGGTCGAACCATTCATGAAAAAACTGGGCCTGACTTTCCCTGCACTCATTGATACTTCGGGCTCCATACAGCTTCTGTACGGAACTACCGGCGTGCCGGAATCCTTTATTATAGATAAAAAAGGAAGGATAGCCTATGTTGAGATAGGAGCGGGAGACTGGACCGACCCGGAAAAACAGGCCCTTGTCAAGGGACTCATCGATGAGCCGGACCTGGAGGTATCTGAATGAAGAGCAAAAGGGTGATTATACTTCTTCTGGTGATGGCAGCGGCCTTTGCCTACCTTGTTTTGATCGGCATGAGGGAGGGCAGTATGTACTATCTCGAGGTGTCGGAATTTCTGAAGGATGTGCCCAGGTACGAAACCGGGAAGATCAGGATAAACGGGAGAGTGGATTTAAAGAGTCTCAAGTATGACCCGAAAAGAGTAGTTCTCAGTTTTAAATTGAAAGATGCTAACGGGCCCGGCTATATCAGGGTGAGATACAACGGCTCACCACCCGACCTTATCAAGAAGGACGGGGTTACCCTGGTAGCCGAGGGGTCCTACGATAAAGCTCAGGGTCTGTTTGTTGCCAGGAAACTTCTTATCAAATGCCCCTCAAAATATGAAAGCAAGAGTGACAATCCATGACCGATATAGGCGGCTATGCCCTTTTCTTCTCCTTTTTACTGTCAATCGCCGTATTGGCATCATTCCTTGTGGGGTTGAAGAGGAAGGACGGCAGGTTCATCGATGTAGGGTACCGTGGTACAAAGGTGATTTTTCTCTCCATTACGGCAGCCTCATTACTGCTGATTTATGCCTTCCTGACGGATGATTTCAGGATCCAGTATGTGGCCTCATATTCGGAGAGGGCGCTTCCGGTATTCTACAAAATAACAGGGCTGTGGGCCGGCCAGAAGGGCTCACTCCTTTTCTGGACCTGGTTGCTTTCTTTGTTTACCTTCATCACCATCGTAAGGGATGAGAAGAAACCCAATACGTTTTACCTCCCCTATGTGTTGGTGTTTTTAAATATCATCATGATATTCTTTCTCTTTCTTGTTAATTTTATCACTCTTCCCTTTGAACTCAGTTCCGTTGTTCCTGCCGATGGTAACGGTCTGAACCCCCTTCTGCAGAATCCGGGTATGGTCTTTCATCCGCCAACCCTGTATCTCGGTTATGTGGGTTTTGCCGTGCCCTTCGCCTTTGCCATGGCGGCACTTGTGATGAAGGAACTCGGGGACTGGTGGATAAAGAGGACGAGGGGCTGGATACTCTTTTCCTGGGTCTTTCTCACCCTGGGAATAGTCTTTGGAGGTTGGTGGGCATACAGGGAACTCGGTTGGGGAGGTGTCTGGGCCTGGGATCCCGTTGAAAACGCATCCCTGATGCCATGGTTTACCGCAACCGCCTTCCTACACTCCGTGATAATCCAGGAAAGAAGGGGTATGCTCAAGGTATGGAATCTTGTACTCATCCTGCTGACCTTTTCTCTGAGTATCTTCGGGACATTCATAACGAGAAGCGGTATTATCACCTCCGTACATGCCTTTGGCCAGTCCTCCGTGGGATATGTCTTTCTCGGCTTTCTGCTGATTATTGTGGTGGTGGGTATCTATCTGATCTGGACAAGGTATGACATGCTGAAGGAGAAGAACCCCCGGATCGAATCCTTTGTCTCAAAGGAGAGCGCCTTTCTCTACAACAACATCATACTATTGGGTCTTGCCTTTGCCACCTTCTGGGGGACGATCTTCCCCCTCATATCAGAGGCTGTAAAGGGTGTGAAGATATCCGTCGGACCCCCCTTCTTCAACAGGGTGAATTCCCCGCTCTTCCTCCTGCTCCTTGTTCTCATGTCGGTATGCCCGCTCCTTGCCTGGCGAAGGACATCCCTGAGGGGAATGGTAAGGAACCTACTGATACCAGCTTCGCTGATGCTGCTTTCTTTGCCTCTTCTGTATCTATCAGGCATCAGGGAGTTCATGCCCCTTTTCTTTTATTCCTTCTCCCTGTTTGTGATTGTCTCCCTTTTGAGGGAGTTTTTCATAGGCACAAGGTCGGGAGTCAAGCACAGGGGGGAGCGGTGGTTCGCATCCTTCATTAATCTCATCTCCAACAACAGGAGGAGATACGGTGGTTTTGTTGTCCACATAGGCATAGTCTTTGTTATTGTTGGATTAACAGGATATGGGTACTTTCAGTACAAGGAAAACTATACCCTGGTGCCGGGGGAACAGGCAAAGATTAAAGACTATACGTTCAAATTTGAGGGCCTCCAGAGTCTTCAGGGGAGAAGTTACTCGTCACTAAGCGCTCTTGTGAAGGTCTATAAGTCGGGAAAATTCCAGGGAATAATGAAACCGGAGAAGAGGTTTTACAAGAATGAGCAGCCGACAACGGAGGTGGCAATAAAAGACAGTCTGTTTCAGGACCTGTATCTGATACTCAGTGGATGGGACAATGATGGATCGGTTACACTCACTGTTGTAATAAACCCCTTTCTTTCCTGGGCCTGGGTTGGAACCGGGGTGATCGTCCTTGGCACCATCTGGGCCGTTATTCCACGACGGAGGAAGGAGAGGGAAACGGAACTTCTCGAAAAAGACCTGATCCTTTATCTGAAAGGAGTGAAAGGGTTATGATTCTTGCAGTTTTTTTCCTTTTCAGTCTCTTGCTGCTCTTTTACATCCTGAGTCCCATTTTTGGTGAACGATACTGGCCTTTTATGAGGGGGGGGGTGTTTGAGCGGCTCTATGGAGAGAGAAAGGCCGGGATATGGGCAATATCAGACGTGGATGCCGAATATGAGATGGGAAAACTGACCGAAGAGGACCACTCCCTTTTAAGAGAGCAGTTCAAGGCGGAGGTTGCACCGGTATTGCTTAGGGAGAAGGAGTTAACAGTCAACAGCGGGTTCAGCCCGGAAAAGGGTCTCTCCGGTGAATTAAGGGAAGAGATGATTAAAGAGGTGATAAGGATTTGCGGAAAGGAATTATAATAATAATTCTCCTGATAGCTGCGTTTTCCGAGAGGGCATATTCTCTTCCCCTGGAGGTTGCCTTTGTTAACAGGACAAAAGGGGAGGCTCTGGCTGACTATCCCTTTAAGCTGAAGGTATTAAAGACCGAGCCGGATGGCGGGCAGACCCTTCTGAGGACATCTGAACTTAAAACGGATTCTGAAGGGGTCTATAAGGGGGATATAGATACCGCCGGTGGTGATATGTTAAGTGCTGAGGTCAACTACAGGGGAATCACCTACTCTGCGTCGACGGACAGGATAGTCAAAGGGCAAAAGGATTACGTCATCAATCTTCCCGTATATGACATTACAGACAAAGGCGATGATGTAAAAATAAAGCAACGGACGATGGTGCTGTCACCCCAGGACGATAAAACCCTGCAGGTCTTTGAGATACTCGGTATTGACAACAGCGGCAAATATACATATGTCGGAAGGTTTAATGACAAGCTCGATGTGCATCAGGTCCTCTATATTCCGCTGCCGAGGGGATACAGGCTCACACATATGCAGGGCATGGATTCAAAGAAGATCTATACCTACAACGGTGGATTAGTTACGCAGGAAAATATAAGGCCGGGTGAGAAGGAGCTTTTGATAGGTTACATCCTGAGGAGTGATACCGGACTGTTTGACCTGACACTCTATGGCCAGAAGGACTCACCAGTGCCGGAGCGCTTCACCCTCCTTTTTCAGGAAGGGGGAGAATGGAAGGTAAGGCCTTCCGGTCTGACAGCGGGAGGGGAGACGGAGTTCTACGGTAAGAAGTATAAGACCTGGAATGGAAAGATAGGAGATCTCTTTGTTCTCAAGGTTTACGGCCCGGCTTATAAGGGGCAGCTTGGCAGGTGGGTGCTTGCGTTGGTGCTTGCGATGATTGTATGCATAATAATACTTTACCTGGGGAGAGACAGGATTTTTAGGTGGTACCTGTTAAGGGAGCAGCAGCATCTCAGGGATACCCTTGCACGATTTAAGACAGAGGCGGATACGGAGGAGTTGAGGGATTACTACCGTCCCTTTAAGAAGCTCCTTGAGCAGAGGATCGGGGAGATCTCCCGGAAGGGATTACATTGAACATGATAAAACTGCTTAAAGTTGGGAAAGTATATCATTCAAGACCGGCGTTGAAGTCCGTGAATCTCGGTATTGAGGATGGCACTATGCTGACCATTTTCGGTCCAAACGGAGCCGGCAAGACAACGCTCCTCAAGATCCTTGCAGGTATCATGTCCCCATCCGAGGGCAGGGTGATCTACTCCCCTGAATTATCAAGGTATGGAGATGTAAGGGGTTCAATATCCTACCTTGGACATAAAAATTCACTTTACAACGAATTGACCGTTCTTGAGAATATCAATTTCGTATTCAGACTCTTTGGGAGGAATAACGGGAAAGAGGCTATTGAGATGACCTTAAGGGAGTTTGGTCTCTGGGAGAGACGCAGGGATCCTGTCAGGGAACTCTCCCAGGGGATGAAGAGACGTCTTGCCATTGCAAAGGGGTTTATTACCGACTCAAGGATTTTTGTCTTTGATGAGCCCTTCACCGGACTTGACCTGAGATGGAGAGACATCATGCTTTTGAGGATCAGGGCGCTTAAGGCAAAACGCAAGACCACGATAATATGTACACATCTGCTTGAGGAGGGCTACGAACTGGGTGACATTTTTGCTTTTTTTCACAGGGGGAGTCTCCTGTTTCTGAAGAGGAGAGATGAGATAGGACTCGATGAGATAAAAGAGCGATTCCGTCTCCTTGAGGAGCCGGGTAGATGAAGTTTATCAATGAGACGGTTACAATTGTAAGGAAGGATATCCTGCTTGAGTTGAGAGGGAAAGAGGTTCTCAGCCTGATGATCTTTCTCTCGCTGCTTTTCCTTGTGATTTTTAATTTTGCCCTTGATCTTGATAAAGTGACTGTTTCAGATTTTGCACCCGGTATCCTCTGGGTGGTGTTTGCATTTTCAGGTATCATCGGGATGGGAAGGACATCCATGGTTGAAAGGGATGAGGACGCCTATCTGAGCATAATCTTCTCCCCTGCTTCTGCAGAGAGTTTTTTTACAGCAAAGGTAATAAGCAATCTCTTGTTCCTGCTGACAATGGAGGTGGTTACAGTGTTGCTCTTTGCCGTCCTTTTTGATTTTGAGAAATTAGTTGTCTTTTTCCCGAGACTGCTTCCCTCCCTGCTGCTTGGAAGCCTCGGATTCTCAATAATAGGAACCCTCTTTTCCTTTCTTTCCACAACATCCAGATATGGTGAGTTTCTTTTGCCCTTTCTTTTTCTGCCGGTTGTGGCACCGATCCTTCTCGGTGGTGTCACATCAATGGATAAGATATTGAGTGAATCGAGTGAAGGGCTCAGTAAATGGACGCATATTTTGATCGTCTTTGATGTTATGTATATGGCACTGTCACTTATTCTGTTCAGACATCTCCTGGAGGAATGAATGAAAATGAAGAGAGGAAAAGCTGCAGCCGTGCTTTATTATATTCTCTTTGTCATGATACCGCTGGACTTTTTCCTTATATTTATGGTGGCTCCGACGGAAAGGATTATGGGCGATGTGCAGCGGATCTTCTATCTTCACATCGCCCTGGCGATAAATTCATATCTTGGATTTGCAGGTGTATTCATAGGAGGCATTCTCTTTCTCCGGCGTAAAAACCTGTTTTGGGATACGGTGGCATACACATCTGCAGAGATAGGTGTGCTCTTTTCGACCCTTGTCATTATAACCGGCTCATTCTGGGCACGCCCTGTCTGGAATGTCTGGTGGACGTGGGACCCCAGGCTTGTAACCATGCTTATTCTCTGGTTTATTTACGTCGGCTATTTTCTCCTGAGAAAGGGGATTGACGACGTCGTGAGGAGGGCCCGTTACTCGGCTGTACTGGGGATAATCGGTTTTCTTGATGTGCCTGTAGTGAGGCTTGCCACCAAGTGGTGGAGGTCGATACACCCCCGGCTCAGTAAAGAAGGAGGAGGGTTAGACCCAATGATGGTTAAGGTGATGCTGTTCACTATTGTAACATTCGTACTTTTTACCGTCTCTCTCTTTATATTCAGGTTTAGAATAGCAAGGGCAGAGGAGAGGGTATCGGTGATAATAAAAAATATGGAGGAATAATTATGGATAACATGATCTATTTATTCGGCGCCTACACTGTGGCATGGCTTGGCATGCTGGTCTATACTTACAGGAGCACAAGGAAACTGGAGGCCGTAGAGACCAGGATCGACGATCTGGAATCATCGTTGAATCTCCCCGACTAAACGTGTGCTTTCAGCCGGTAGCGCATACAAAAGAGGACAGGGGGCTACGGGGTAACCGGATATGCGGCGCTCCTGTCATTCCGAATCCTGTGCTGAATTCACCTCAGGTATGGCAGTTACCGATGGGCATGAAAGCGTGCCGCTCCTGTCCGGAGGGAGCTGTTGTCCCTTCAGCCGATTCCCGTTCACAGGGCGTGAAGGAGAGGATTGTCATTGCAATTAATCAAACTCCCCTTATATTGGCAAATTCCGGCCTTTGGCCGGAGAGCTTGACTTGTAAGAACTCAGTGTCCTCTCTATCTCCTTCCCGGTTATCCTGCCCCAGAGAATCTTTCCATCCGGAAACTCTATGACCGGTATCATATCATGGTATCTGTCGAGGGCTTCACTGTCCGATTCTATATCCGTCTTATGAATCTCGACACCGGAATCCCTTATTATATAGAGCAGATCTCTCTCGGTTTTGTCGCAGAGAGGGCATCCCTTTTTTGTGTAAAAACGTATTTTCACCGTCTTTCCGTTGTTGCTGATATATAATAATCGTCTCAAAATAGTGTAGACATATTATTTAAAAAATCCCTCCTGACCTCCCTTTGCCAAAGGGAGGGATTATCCCCCTCTTTGGCAAAGAGGGGCGGGGGGAGATTTTTAGATTGATGTCAATTCAATTATGAGACTTTTAATACATTATGGCAATAAAACACCTTGTCATGCCCCGAAAGCGTTCGGGGAATCTTTCTTGTGATCGCGAACAAGTCTAAGGATTCCCGACAAGCGGAAATGACACCGAAAATAGACATACACTTTTCAGACGCCCTGCGGTCTCTGCCGCAGGGTAGTTCACTGCCGAAGTAGTATTTTACTACTACAGCTTCAAAAAATGGTTTTTCTCCTGTTTCGTTGCTGAAAGGAATTCGGTGTTGAGAGAGAGATCATAAAAAAAAGGCAGCCAGGGGAGGGATGAACCGGCTGCCCGAAGGAGGTAACGAGACTATTATTGCTTAACGAGTGCACTCATTATCGTTAGCACCGCGGCCACTCCTGTAAGAGGTCTTTGATGCCTTGGCATAGATGTTTTTCTGGAGTTCAGTGATCTCCTTTTCAAGTTTGGCGATGGTATCCGGCGTAGTCTTCGGATTCCTCAATGCCTCAAAATACTCAAACCTCTTCCCATTCAGTTGCTTCCTGAGGTTCTTTGTCTCGTCAAGAAACTTCTGGTCGTAAGCATTAGTAGCGTAAGACCTTCCAGTGCCGTAACCGCCGCCCATCATGCCGGGTCCCATGCCGCCACCCATCATACCGTATCCCATGCCGCCGCCCATCATGCCGGGCCCCATGCCGCCACCCATCATACCGTATCCCATACCACTACCACGGCCCATCATTGAACCACCACCCCACCAGCCGGGTCCATAGGCAAATGCCGCAGCCCCGATGGCAAGTATTCCCACTACTGCCAATGCTATCACTAATTTCCTCATAACAAAACCTCCTATGAGATTTTCTCAGGACTGCTAAGCAGCCTCGTTTACTGTTGTTAATATGATAACTCTAACTTTTGAAGATCATATGAAGAAAACTTGAAAAAGTTGTGAAGTCATAGAGTTACTTGTTTTTTCTTAATGAAACAAGAATCTTCCCGGCCTCCTGGCCTACGGTATTGTTCGGGTTTAGTTCGATTGCCTTTTGCAAGGCATGTACGGCCTCTTCCACCCTGCCTGATGTAGCAAGTACGAACCCGAGGCTCAACCATATTCGCTGGTGTGTTGGATCGATGGATGTGCCCTTCTTAAGTGCATCAACCCCCTCCTGTGATCTGCCTGTGTAATGCAATGCCAGCCCAAGATCGTTTAATGTGTCGACGTCTCTATCGTTATTCATGAGGATTCTCCTGTAGACTTCGACGGCCCTGTCAAACCGGTCACTCTCGAAATATAGGGTGCCGAGCTGAAAAAGGAGGTCCCTGTTTTGAGGGTCCTTTGCTACGAGGTCCTTGAGTCCTCTCTCCCTTGCATCAAGCATAACGAGTTTTGTCGGGACCGGGGGCGAGTTCTGTTCAGAGGTTTTTCTTGTGTTGCTGTCTTTTCTGTTTACAGCGAGGACAATAAGAACTGCCGTTACAACAATCACGGTGCCCAGGATTATCCTTTTGGTTAAATCCGACATCATCTCCTCCCGGTATTAATATATTGACCTTATCCGGCCTGTATAGCGATCAAATATAATGGTGTCAACCACCCTTTTACCATTCATGATGTGAGCCTTTATGAACCTGCCCTGGGTATTTATAAGCATTATATTTAATCCTTTGCTTTTATAGTAGTGATAAAGGGCCTTTCTTATCTGATCCTGATCGAGTCTTTCCCTGTGCATTCCGTAATGGTTAAAGCGGGAACAGTAATCACCATAGGGGGTTATAGGCTTCCCGGCATCCCCGGCATAAGCACCGGAGACCAGTATTAAAAAAAGAGATGCCGCCAAAATGATTCTTATAAGTTTTTCCATTGAAACACTATATCAAAAAAAAATGAATAAAATGTGAATTTTGAAAAATACGGGCTTGCGTCCCCCTTAGAATATTAAGGGCTCCGGTTATACCCGGGAAAATATTTTTAACTGATATACCCTTCTTCACAGTTTTTTCACAATTCCTTCAAATTCCCTTCGCATTTTAGTGTTAACCTGTGATCGGGTACCATATGCCTTGCAAGATGTTTTGTTTTGTTGATGTTCGAACTGTTGTGTGATAGTATCAAAATGAAGGAGGTGATATACATTATGGGTGGATTTGGAGGTATGATGGGATTTGGCGGTTTTGGGTTTATCTTTATGATCCTCTTTTGGGTGGCGATTATTGCCGGTGCGGTATATGTCATAAAGATGTTATCTGGTAAGGATTCAACGAGACCGGATAAAGAGAGACCGGAGGAACTCTTAAAAAAAAGGTATGCCGGCGGAGAGATTACGAAAGAGGAGTTTGAAGATGGGATCGATGTTCTGAAAAGAAGTTAGACAGGTCGCGTTCCATAGTTCCAAGAATTTTCTATACTCGGAAAGCCTCGGTCTTTGGTCGGGGAGCTTTACTATGAAAGGAGGTGAGACAGAGATGAAGATAAGAAAGATTATCAAGAAAACGTCTACAACCTGTAAATGCCACAGTTCATGTTAAGTGTTTCAAGTATCGAACATGATAAATCTCAGGAGGTTTTAAAATGAAACGAATGTTGCTGCTTACACTGTTGATTTTTGGTCTGACCACTGCGGGTTATGCCCAGATGGGTAGTAAGGGTATGATGACCGGGGTGGAGAAGCCTGCAACCGCTAAACAGCAGGAACCCTATCAGATGGGACCGGGAATGATGGGCTACGGCATGGGACCCGGCATGATGGGCTACGGCATGGGACCGGGAATGATGGGCTACGGCATGGGACCGGGAATGATGGGCTACGGCATGGGACCCGGCATGATGGGCGGCTATGTTACAGGCCGTGGCTATTCAAAGGCGTATCAGAAGTTTTTTGATGAGACGAAGGACCTCAGGAAGGACTTGAACGGGAAGATGTTTGATTACTTTGAGGCGCTGAGGAATCCTCAAACAAAGCCCGAGACAATCACAAAACTCCGAAAGGAGATCCTCGATTTAAATAACAAGATATACGAAAAGGCGCCGAAGACCGGCTTGGGCCGGTATGGTGAACGTGGTTGCGGATGGTAGTTTTAGAGAGCTGTAAGAGGATGCCGGCCATGCATTGCCGGCATCCTCTTACATGAGGTTATTATGAAAATTAGCACAAAAAAGGGGGACGGTGGATACACCAGCACTCTTGGTGGAGAACGGGTTCCAAAGCACCATCTTATTACAGAGGCGGTAGGCGCCATAGATGAGGCAAATTCACTCCTGGGCCTGGCGAGGGCATCAGCGGGGGATAAGAAGATTCAGCGGATTATCCTTCATGTCCAGAAAGACCTCTTTGTAATCGGTGCGCAGTTGTCATTTGCAGATGGCAAGGGCCGAAAACAGAAAAATCGGATATCGGACTTGAGTGTGGAGTGGCTTGAGAGGCATGTCGGTGAACTCGAAGAGGTCCTTTCATTACCGCCCGGATTTGTGGCCTTTGGAGAGGAGATCAGTGCATCGCAGATGGATGTTGCAAGGACAGGAGTGAGAAAGGCGGAAAGAATAGCCGTAAGGATGCAGAGCGAGGGCTTGCTTGAAAATCCCGATCTGCTGAAATACCTCAACAGGCTATCGGACCTCATCTTTCTTCTTGCGGCATATGAAGAAAACAGCGGAAGAGAGAGAAAAAAGATCTCACTTTCCAGCCTTTCTGTACAACTTTCGGATTCAGTATTCAGGAAGTGGTTTGTAGTCGGAGGTCTTGTTGTTATCTCACTCGTGATGGTTCTATCTCTTCTTCTGATATTCCACAGGCCGTCAACGGATACAATGTCCGGAATGATGAACATGCATATGCAGGAGGGAATGCATAAAAAGTGAAGCTCCCCGACCAAAGATCGGGGCATTCAGCCGGCATCCTCGTAAAGTTTTTTAAAATGTGATAGAATCTATACTATAGCGGAGAGGTGGAAGTATCATCTCTCAAGGCGTGCTGGAAAATGGTAAGCTTAAGGCCGCTTTGCGGCAGGTAAAATTAGGTATCCTATCCTTAATTGCAGTGTTTGAAAAAAAAAAGGGGGGGTAGAGAGGAGGAGTTTATGAAACGCGTTTTTCTCATAACATCGGTGATTTTAGGTCTGACCGTATCTTACGGCTTTGCCCAGATGGGCAGCGGGGGTATGATGGGTGGTCAGGGTACAATGCAAGGGCAGCAGGGTCGGATGGGGCAGGGTGGTCAGATGATGCAGGGGCAGGAGATGTCCGGGAGCATGATGAAGATGATGCACCAGATGAGCGAAATAATGCAGAGGATGTCGGATTCTATGAGTAAAGATTTGGATGCTGAACATATGAAGGAGATGTCGGGAATGATGAGAGATCTTTCAACTCATATGTTGGAGATGTCCCGTTTCATGGGGCAGGGAACGGCTAATCATGATGAAATGATAAAGATGCAGCAGAAGCTAAAAAAGCTCAAAGAGAGACTTCAACGGTATAAAGAGACCTATTGATCAGGGCTTTCCGTCCTCAACGAGCCTGTCAGGGTATTGTCATGCCTGAAATAAATTCAGGGCAGGCACTGAAAACCATGTGCCCCGAAGACCCCCAGATACTGTTTCAGGATCCAGGGATATATAACTTTTTTCATCGGTCCGGTTCCCATAACCGGATTAAGCGGATTACGGTGGTTTAAGAAGGAGAAGGCATTGAAGAAAGACCCGATATGCAACATGGAAGTGCAAGAGACGGAGGCCCTTACCGCCGAGTTTGACGGCAAGACCTTCTATTTTTGTTCCGAGGGGTGCAGGAATAAGTTCCTGACGGATAGGGCCTGCAAACTCCCTCACACAACATACGACTTGATAATAATCGGCGGCGGCCCTGCAGGACTAACCGCTGCTGTTTATGCCGCAACCCTTAAGATGGATGTTTTTCTTATCACAAGAGACCTCGGCGGTCAGGCTATTGACAGCACAAAGATAGAAAACTACATGGGATATGACTTTATCACGGGTCCCGAGCTGATTGAGAGGTTTCAGGATCAACTTCTGCATTCCCATTACATCGATCATCTCATGAGTGAGGTTGAAAAGATAGAGGCAGTGGAAGGTGGTTTCAGTATTACCACATCGGAACTGCAGAGGTATTTTGCTAAAACACTCATAATTGCCACGGGCATGACGAGACGCAAACTGAAGGTGCCGGGTGAGGAGGAGTTCCAGAGAAGGGGTGTGTTTTATGGAAATATCCAGGACTATTCCTTTGTTCAGGGTGAGGATGTAGCGGTGATAGGCGGCGGCAACTCGGCCCTGCAGATAGTGGAAAACCTTCAAACCGTTGCAAGAAACATCTATCTTATTTCTGATTCAGGACTAACGGCTGACCCTGTAATCATTGAACGTATTAAAAAGTTCGGTAACCTCAGCCTGTACGAGGGATACAAGATACAGGAGTTCAGAGGTGCAAAGACCCTTGGAGGTATTGTGGTCAGAAAGATGGCATCACAGGATGTTTCTGAAATTTCAGCCGGGGGTGTATTTATTGCTATCGGGCTTCAGCCTAACTCATCACCTGTATCCCACATTGTGGAACTCAACGGAAGGGGTGAAGTCATAATCAAATATGACTGTTGCACCTCATATCCGGGCATCTTTGCAGCAGGAGATGTAACGAACGCCTTTGGAAAAAGGATCATCATTGCCTCCGGGGAGGGTGCAAAGGCAGCCATGGCGGCAAGGCAGTATATACTGAATCTAAGGAAAAACGCTGCTTCAGGTCGAGTCTGAATATCTCCTTTGCCGTCTGCTTGTGGCAAGTACCGTCGTTATATAATTTACCCGAATAAAACAGTTTTTGTCATGCCCCAAAAGCGTTTGGGGCATCCGGCGCCTGGAGCTGAAAATGTTTGTCCAAAAGAAATACTACATAATTCTTATTGTTGCTTCTACGTTATTAATTTCTTACCTCCATTACTCGACCCTTCCGGGGATTTTTGAATTGCATAATATTTTCGCCGAACTTTACTATATCCCAATTCTGTTAGGCGCCCTTGTGTTTGGGCTTAAAGGTGCTGTTTTGACCTTTATATTTGCTTCTGTTTTGTATCTTCCTTACATTTACATAAACTGGTCAAGTGCTTTTCCGTTTTTGGCAAACAAAATATTACACGCCTTGTTTTCAGGTTCTTTTGCATTTATTGCCGGTTTCCT
>VAPE01030848.1_pt1 | contig 42302 bp, 43 predicted proteins | sample 3393911 | NCBI WGS metagenome assembly VAPE01 (sample SAMN08290436, study PRJNA428436) | hydrothermal vent metagenome | isolation source: Deep-sea hydrothermal vent chimney | place: Atlantic Ocean: South-mid Altantic Ridge
GCTGAGATAAGAAAAAGATATAGATAAAAAGCTAAAAAGCCTGTATCTATAAGGGGATATAGGCTTTTTTTGTCACTTTCTCTGCGGAAGTTCCGTTAAAAAAAAGGGGATTAGGGCTTGACCTATAGACAGTATCTGACCCCTGTTATCCTCTGTTATCCTTACGCTGTTTATTTGTTTAAATGCATTCCGAGCGATTTAACATGCAGTTATTTTCCATATCTTTTTTTTCCACCTGAATTGTCGCATGTTCAATGTCAAAATTATCATGGAGATGCCGTTGTATCTCCTTCAGAAACTCGTTATCTATCAAGTTTTTGGTGGTAATCAGATGAACGGTCAATGCTGTTTGAGTTGTACTTAACGCCCAAATATGCAAATCGTGTATTTCCGATATACCCTCTATTTTTGTCAGATAATCTTTTATACCGGATATATTGATATCTTGCGGTACGGCATCAACGGAAAGATTTATAGACTCGTGAAGCAAATTCCATGTTCCTACTAAAATGACTACCACAAGAACAAGACTTATCGCAGGATCAATCCATAGCCAACCGGTAATCATAATGACTATCCCGGCAACAACCACACCAAGGGAAACACCGGCATCAGCAGCCATATGAAGGTATGCACCCCTGATGTTTAAGTCATGCTTTTGACCGGAGACAAACAGCAGTGCGGTTGCCGTATTAATAACAACCCCAATGGCAGCAACAATAACAACAGTCATACTATGAACGGGCTGCGGATTGGCGAGTCGTCCAATAGCTTCCCATACGATGCCGCCAAGTACAACAAGCAGCAAAATTGCACTTACCGAAGAAGCCAGTATTGTTACTCTGCGAAAACCGTAAGTTCTTTTCTCTGTTGGCTGTTTTAACGCAAGATAGCTTGCTCCCCACGCAAGCAAAAGGCTTATTACATCACTTAAATTGTGTCCGGCATCTGCAATCAGCGCCAAAGAACCGGCGGTAATCCCATAACCGGTTTCAATGACAACGAAAATTATATTGAGCGTAATGCCAATTGCAAAGGCTTTGCTGTAGTCGTTAATTGCGTGGCTGTGATTATGCGACATTTCTATCTTCTAATTTTAATAATTACCATGGGTTAATTCTTTAATGTTTAGCATTTAAATGTTTGTGCACTTTTGCAAAGTTTATAGAAAACAATAGCAGGCTAAAAATTGCTATAATAGAGCCTAAAATCATCAGCGGAGCAATTTTTAAAGCTAATCCAATAGATAAAAGACCAAGTGCTATATACCAGCTAATCTCTTGATATTGTAAAAACAGATTATTGAGCATTTCAGAAAGCAGCGGAACTTTCTCTTTGCCTATCAAATTTCCGTATGCATGAAACCATACCAGAAATGGAAAAATCTTATAGAGTTGACCTAAAATTAAAGTTCCGCAAAATCCCACAAAAAATAGAAAGCCGGATAACTGCCAGCTTAAACCGACAAATTTAACTGCAATTGATAAGGTTAGAAAAAGAAAAGCCATTCTACCTTCTGACAGTGGAATATCAAGTTTCCTTCTCATTCTTTTAGCATATATTATTATTATCTGATAGACGATTAAGAATACGGAAGTTATAAATAAAAGCAAATAAACCTGTATCGGCACACTAAACCGCGCAAACTTTGACACAATCGGCAGCCATATTAAAATTGAAAGAGTGAACATAGCAATTTTAGAATACACAACACTATATTTTCTACTTAAAAGAAACATTGGAAAAAGTTCAAGAGTTGCTCCGAAAATAATGAAGAATATCCATCCGTTCATAGCAGCATCTATATGCCATAAAAGCAGAGTTGGAAATCCTATATTTGAACTATGGATTAACGATGCCCCAACGAAGTTTGCCAAAATTGCCGCAACTGCAAAGTATAAAACTCCCATGGCAATAAAAAGACCGCTTATGCTCCATTTTTTCACCTTAAGAAGACCGATTCCAATATTTAAGGCAAATAAAATTACACCTAATGTAACTATGCCTACAAACATCATAAGCAATTTTGTATCACCTGTCCAAAACGAAACAACAAGACCTATAACACCGATAACGTAAATCCAGAATTGAAGTCTTGCAAGTTTGTAGCTGTAGATTCTTACCTCAAGTATTACAGGCGTCATCTGATGAAGTGCACCTATCATAGTCATAGAAACAAAACCAAGTGTGAGTATATGCGTAACAGCTGCCGTCTTGAATGAAACGGCAGCCCTTATCAATATTGTCGGTTCAAAAATTACCGCAGTGAAAAATAGAGCCAGCATGGCAATAGCGGTTATAAAATAGCGTTCTACTATGTCAAGCGGCGGAGCAAATTCGGTTGTTAAACTTGTGCTCACTTATGAATTCTTAAAATAATATGATCTGTACCGGCCTCTTCCGTTTCCACAGTATATCCCTTTTCTTCAAGTTTCGGATAGAGATGTTTTGGTCTTCTAAAATGATGTACGAGCAAGGTTTCGTTTTCAGGCAAATCTGCAAGTGCTTCCAAAATTTTAACCATAGGCTGCGGCGGCTCAAGTCCGCGTACATCAACCGTATTTTTGCCCTGCTCTTCTTGATGAGGATGAAAAAAACCTTGAGGCTGGGTTTGCTGCTTTACTCCCGTATTAAAAAAATAGATATGCCAAACACCATCCTTCTGTTCGGAAAAATGTTCAAATCCTTTTCTTCCAAGTGCAGAATAAAGCGGCACAGGCTCAAACACATTGATCAAATGCAGTATCTCGCCTCGTAAGTCTGAAACGGCTTTCATGATTATTCCAAATGGATCCACTCCTTTTGCAATGCTGTTTCGAACATCAAGTTCGCTCATTTTGCCATTCATCCAATCAGGCCTTCCTTCTGCAACAGGAGCTTTTGGAGCATATTCAGGATGAGCTGACAAAAAAAGCGGAAGGGTTCCGCTTTTTTCATTGATTATTAAAAGAAGATCAGCAGTTTCAACTCCAAGTGATGATGCAATGTCATCTACCGATGAATCTCCTTTCAGATCAAGCGAAATATCCTTTGTTCTTGCTATCTCTTCAAAAGCCGACAAAATAGATTTGCTGTCTTTGAACTCGGAATACCTGCTGCCTTTATCAAAAAAATTATTTCCCATATCTACCTCCATTTATCCAAATTCGTTTATTTCACCGAATTCAAATTAAATTATATCATTTGGGTAAACATAAGGCAGTTTTAACGATTTGGCAACTGCGGCATTTGTAATTTTTCCGTTTGCAATGTTAAGTCCGTCCATAAATCCGGCATCATCTTTCATAGCCTTTTTCCAGCCATTTGCAATTTTAATTGCGTAGCTGCAGGTTGCGTTGGAAAGCGCCTCTGTAGCTGTTGTTGCATAGGCTGCTGGCATATTTGCAACACAATATTGAGTAACGCCAAAAGTTTTGAATATTGGATTAAGATGTGTAGTCGGGTGAGATGTTTCGGTGCAGCCTCCTTGATCAATAGCCACATCTACAATTACAGCGTCCTTTTTCATATCTTTAATCATCTCTTTTGTTATAACCATTGGTGCGGCACCTCCAGGAACAAGCACAGCTCCAATTGCAAGATCGGTTGTTTTAAGCAGATCGGCAATGGCTAACCTATGAGCATAAACGGTTTTCAGGCCTCTTTGCTCCATTATTTTAAGTTTGTCGGTATCAATATCGGCTATTGTAACATCTGCGCCTATGCCTTTCGCTGTTAGCGCCGCATTGGCACCTACAACGCCTGCTCCTATAACAAGAACTTTGGCAGGTAGAACGCCGGGCATTCCATTGGGCAAAACTCCATTGCCGCCAAACGGTTCGGATAAATAAAAGCAGCCTACTAATGAAGCCATTTTACCTGCGATTTCGCTCATTGGAGCTAAAAGAGGCAATGTGCCGTTTTTAACAACAGTCTCATATGCAATGGCAGTTATTCCTGATGACATTAAAGCTTCTGTCAGTCTCTTTGATGACGCAAGATGAAGATATGTAAAAAGCAGTTTATCTTTAGTGAAATATTTATATTCCGATTCTATAGGCTCTTTTACTTTAACAACAAGATCGGCACCCCACGCAATATCAGCCGTTTTTACAATCTTAGCACCCACCGATTCATACATTTTATCGGTAAAATTACTTCCTGTTCCTGCATTTGTCTCTATGATAACCTTGTGTCCGGCTCTTATAACCTGATCGACTGCATACGGAGTCATTGCAATGCGTTTCTCTGATTCTTTAATCTCTTTTGGTACACCTAATAACATAATTTACCTCCACTTATTTAGCGTCTTTTTAATTTAGTTTAGTATAAATGATTAAAATGTAAATAGAGCGAATTATCTTATTTAAAAATCTGTATGAAAAAGGCAGATTGCCGTATTTTATTGCAGCAGCTATTGTATATCTAAAGATTCGGGATCAACATTTTCCATAATTTTTTTTAGCTCTTTCAACTCAACTTTATTTAAAGTTATCCCTTTTCTCATACGCTCATGGTTTTCGTCCCAATCCCTGACATCGATCTTAGGATCTCTGTCATTCCATGAAACTATATTAATTTCCTTCTTAAAACCGTTTGATCCTTCTGATAAAATACCAATAGTTTTAATTATCTTAAATTTTATAGCCAATTCTACCTCCAAAATAAGTTGTTAACCGATGTTATAAATTCGGATCAAATTCTTATTCGCTTTCGCTTGCCAAAACTATAATTACAAAAAATATGACAAAGAAAACCAGAACGGTTATTACAGGTAATGTCAAAATACACCTCCGATTGATTGAATTATTATTTTAAAAAAATATTCCAAAAAGTCAAGCATAAGAAGCACCTTTTTGAATTCTTAGAGAAGATATCAAGTTTTCCAGGCAACACTGAATTTAGACTGTAATATCATTATATATTATATGAAACTCATTAACCTAATTTTTCATCTTAAAACTTAAAAATTAGACAAATCCGTTTTTGACATTACAATTGTTCAAAGTTATGACTAATAAAAATATTTTTAAACTGTTTGCTGTGGTAGGTATCGTGGTTTCGGCGGTAGATCTTAATGGCATTGAAACATCATCGCCAATTTGCGTTAGCAATGGCTGTACCATTGTAAATCAAATAACCCATTTTGGCAGCATACCTTTTACTATCGCCGGTATTATGCTTTTTTCCTTTCTTCTAATCGTGTCTTTCTATAAAAATTTATCATTGCTGCTGGATATCACAATCGCATTATCGCTCATCACGGAAGGCTTGCTTGTCGGTTTCCAAGCTTTTTATCTTCAAAGCTTCTGCACAATATGTGTCGGTATCTTTATCATCATTGTTGTAATGTTTGTTTTAAGATTATTTGGAAAAAATGGAAACAGGACAATTTTTGTAATGGGAGCAGTTGGTTTTGCCGCACTATTTATACTTAGTTTTATACTTTATACTCCCATTTGGCAGCCCAAAACAGGCACAACTCTTATATACAGCGACAATTGTCCTCATTGTGAAAATGTTTTAAGAAAAATAAAAAAAGACAAACTGCTAATTAAAAAAATCCACATCATAAACCTTAAGAGAGCGAAGGCTTTCTTATTTAATATAGGCATTAAAAGCATACCGGTTTTAGTTATTAAGGGAAAGAATATTAAAATAATAAAAGGTGAGAATGATATCGATGAAGAGCTTTCTGGGAATATAGCTGATGCGTCAATGCTAAATATTTTAAATGCAAAAAATTTAGATAGCTGCGATTTTACAACAGATAAAAGCTGCAACTCAATAAAATAAGAGATTTAAGCTCTACCCCGTTATATGGATCATATCGGAATTATTCTTAAGGTATATTCTCTAACGTATTTTATAAAAAATCTTTCTGCAAACTATCATATAGACGGATCAGAAAGAGACGCAGACAAGTAAAACAATAAGTCTAAAAGAGAATGCGAATTTAAAAAAACTATATTGCGGTCTATAATTTCAATATACGCTAAAATTTGAACAAAAGATTAAAAGTGGCACTTATATACGTTGAATAATAGAGGTAAAAGATGAAACTTGGCATCAAATATGGATAAACCAAAATATTCTCATATCTTTACAAGTCTTAATACACGAATAACTATTTTGCTATCTATCGTATTGTTTATCGTTTTTTCGCTGTTTACATTTTGGGACATACAAAGGCAGACCAAAGCAGTTAACAATGAGCGAATTGCCGATACAAAAGAACTTGCTGCTGCAATATTGGACGGCTCAAATATTCTTATGGAACATGGCGATGCTGCATTGATTCACAAATGGTTAAAAATTATAAATAAAAATCAGATGATCAAAAAAATCAGTATACTGCGCCGAGATGGAAGCATTGCGTATCGCGATAACAACATAATTGACAAGGTCAACCTTTATCTCGGTTATAATCGTGCATATGCTTATTCTCTGCCAACGGTATATGCAAATAAAAAGGATCAGGCGATAGCGCGGCAAGTAGTCAAAAAAAAGCACACCATCACATTGATAACTCCAGGTCAAATTCAACTGTTTTCCCCTATCTTTTCCAAACCTGCTTGCGCCAAATGCCATGGCTATGACCCTAATCCTGTTCTTGGAGTCTTTGATATTAAGATTTTAGCACTTAATACTAAAGCACGCATCGAAAAGATACGGACAACAATGTTGAAATCTTTCGCCTTTATTTCGATACTAATAGGGCTGCTGCTTTGGCTGGGACTTAATCGTCTGGTTTTGAAGCCCATTGCTAAATTAAGCCATGCATTAAAACAAGCCGGGTCAGGAAATTACTCTTACCGCTTGCCTAAAATCGGTCAGAACGAATTTAGCGAGATTGCATCCAAATTTAATGCTATGCAAAAAACAATACAATCTCGTAATGCCATGATTTATGCCGCAGTTAAGTATATGCCGAATGCAATGATCTTGACTGACAGCAAAGGTATAATCCGCTCATTTAATCCTGCCTCAGAGTGGATGTTCGGTTATAATGAAGCAGAAGCCATCGGTCAAAATGTTAATATATTAATACCTGAGCCTTATAAAAGCGAGCACGACAAATACTTGCGCCGTTATATGCAAACAGGCAAGTCTCATATCATTGGCAAACCCGGACGAGAACTTGAAGGAGAAAAGAAAGACGGAAGCACTTTTCAGATAGAGTTAATGGTGAGCGAAATTCCACTTGATGAAAAATTATTTCTCGGCATTATTCAGGATATTACTATAAAAAAGCAAAATGAGGCAAAAATATTGCATATGACGCTGAACGACGATCTGACAAATCTGCCCAACAGACGCTCTCTGCTGGCGCTGATCAACAATAGCATAGCCGATAATATACCATTCGCTCTGTTTTATCTTGACTTGAACCGCTTCACGACTGTCAATGAAGTGTTGGGCTATAGCACAGGAAATCAGGTGCTGATAGAGACAGGCAAGCGGCTCAGTTCACTTAACAAGGGGAAAATGGTCACGGCACGCGTTGGAGGCGATAATTTCGCCGTTTTTTGGCCCTACATTTATAAATCCGGCGATACCTACAATATTGCAAATGAATTGATAGACTGTATGAGAAAACCCCTGCAGTTAGAACAGTGCAAAGTGGATATTGACGTGAGTATAGGCATTATAAGTTTCATATCACAAACCAAGAGTATCAAGAATGGTGAAAAACTGTTGGACAATGCCGAAATTGCTATGAATGAAGCCAAACGAATGCAGCGTAATTTTGCTTTTTATGACACAAAGATGCAACGCAATCGAATAGAACATTTGGCGCTGAAAAGCGAATTGTATAATGCTATTAAAGCAGATGAACTGCTGCTTTACTATCAGCCGAAGGTGGATATAAATCACTGCCGAATTGTCGGTGTAGAAGCATTGGTTCGCTGGCAGCATCCCGAAAAAGGATTAATGAGACCCGATCTGTTTATTCCAATGGTCGAAAAAACCGATCTCATTCATCCTCTTACCAACTGGGTAATCAACGAAGGTGCACGACAAGCATCTCTATGGTATGAAAATGGGATCAATCTAATCACCTCCGTTAATCTAACCGCAGGCAATCTATCCGAAGCGGATTTAGCCGATCGTATTGAAAAAATAATAAGTCACTACAATCTGCCGCCCGATCGTCTTATGCTGGAAATTACCGAAACGGGCATAATGGCTGACCGAAAACAAGCACAAAATACACTTGAAACGATTCACTCGATGGGCATCGGGCTTTCCATTGATGATTTCGGCACCGGCTATTCCTCTCTATCATATCTGAAAGATCTTCCTGTGGACGAGCTTAAGGTTGACCTGAGTTTTGTCCGGACAATGCTCCATAACAAGAGCAACGAAACTATTGTTAATTCAACTATACAGCTGGCGCATAATCTTGGTTTGACTGTCACCGCCGAAGGCGTTGAAAATGAAAAAATATGGCAAGTGCTTGCAGCTATGAAATGTGACAAAGCTCAGGGTTATTACATGGGTAAACCTATGCCGCTTGCAGAATTCGAACAATGGCTTAAGCATTCACCATGGGGTATCAAAGCAGATAAAACAAACTTATAAACTGCGTTTAGTGCGTAACATCAGTTATAAATATATTATATATGAATTGATTGAAATGTTATAAATTTTATGTTAAGATTTTGTAACTCTTGTAAAGATTAGGATAAATATGATAAAAAGCAGAGTGCTCATAGTAGATGATAATAAAGATATGTTAATGATGATCAAGGAGTCCCTCAAACTTGAAGGATATCTGACCGTTACCGCAGAAAATGGAAAATCAGCATTATCGTCTCTTGATCAAAACAAGATAGATATCATACTGCTTGATGTTATGCTTCCGGATATTGACGGAAGGCTGCTATGCAAGAAGATAAAAACGAAATATGATATACCGATAATAATGATTTCGGCAAAGGATACAACTGAAGATAAAATAACAGGACTTGATTCAGGTGCCGATGATTACATTGTTAAACCGTTCTCTACTTTGGAACTTGAAAGCAGAATAAGAGCAAGATTAAGACATTCAGATGATAAAAGAAACATCTCATCCGGTTCGCTTAAAATCAATCTTCCCAACCATGCTATAACAAAAAATGAAAATCCGATCTATCTAACTCAAAAACAGTGGGATATTTTAGAATATCTCCTGAAACACAACAGAGAAGCCTGCCAAAGAAAAGATATAACTGACGAAATATGGGGTAAAGACAGCATATATAACTGGTCAAGGGTGTTGGATGTTCATATACAGCATCTCAGAGAAAAGATTGAAAACGATCCCAAAAATCCTTCGTATTTAAAAACGGTGTCAGGGGTTGGATATAAAATTATCTTATAAGCTGAATCTACATAAAAAAATAGCCATACCATCTATTTTAGCCGTCATTATAATTTTTGCTGCAACATATTTCTTAGTTGAAGTAAGAGAAAATAGACTGATTTTAGACAGTGCATACCGACAGGCAAGAACTGCTTTTAGAATGATAGTGGTTACAAGGCAATGGGCAGCTAAAAAGCAGAAAGAGATGAAACCTGCGCCTGAAATTTCAGCAAAAGAGCTTTCAATTTATGCAACACAGCTTTCGGATATACGGTTTCATATAACAAGCGATCATCCGATTAATCCCGGCTATGCGCCTAATAAATTCGAGAAAGCGGCGATGAAACAGTTCAGGAAAGGCAAGAAAGAGATTTACAGAGTTATTGATACAAAAAATGGGGAAATTTATCAATATATGGCACCACTTTATATTAGTAAAGCTTGTATGCGCTGCCATATATATCGGAACTACCATATAGGTGATTTCATAGGAGGGATAAGCGTTTCTATTCCATTAGCACCAATTTACAGTTCCATTTCAAGAAATAAAAAAATCTTGCTCGGTTTCATTGCCATAATGGGCTTATTGTTTCTTTTGCTTATAAAGCTGCTGATAACAAGACTTGTCCTAATACCTATTTCAAAACTTGATAGCGCAGCATCGAAGATTTTGCACGGAAATTATAATGTAGATATCAAAATTCATAGCAGCGACGAATTGGGGGCACTTGCAAAAACATTCAACAATATGAGTAAAAAAATAGCTTTCTCTCAAACAGAGCTTCAGAATAAAATCAAAGATTCAACCAAAGAATTAAAAATGACAAATGAGAAACTAAACAAACTTGCAGCAAGAAAGAGCGAACTTTACTCGGCATTAGCACATGACATCAGAACGCCTCTTGCGGTAATAACATTGGGATCTGAGAATATAAAGGCAAAATGTGATAAAACCGAAGATAAGGAAATTGCACAAGCAATAAAAAGGAATGCCCAAAGATTGAAAGCCCTTTTTGATAATCTTTTGGAAATTGAAAAAATAGAGAGCACCGTTTTTAAGATTTATCTGCAAAAGGAGGATATAAACTCGATTTTACAAGAAGTTGTTGCTGAATTAACACCATTTGCAAAACATTCAAGAATCTCTCTTATATTTGATTATAATGATAAATTAGAGGCAATTGTCGATAAAGACAAATTGTCCGTCTGTTTTCGAAATATTATTACCAATGCGATAAAATTTTCTCCATCTGATACGCAGGTTACGATAAATTGTTATGAAATCGATCGGCGTGTTGTTATAGAAGTAGGTGATCATGGCATTGGAATAGCATCCGATGAGATGGATAAAATTTTCAACAAATTCTATCGAACTGAACGAGGCAGACAAAAACATCTTTACGGAACCGGACTCGGACTCGCTATAACGAAAAAATTTATTGACGCAATGGGCGGAAAAATATACGTCACCAGCAAGCCTAATATAGGCACTCAAATAAAAATTGTACTACGCAATAAATGAACGATAAATTATTGCTAAAAGGTTTTATATATTCTATTATATCGGCACTTTGCTATGCCTGCCTGGCAATATTCGTAAAAATAGGCTATGAGAACGGATTATCTACGCAAACAATGCTCACATTCCGATTTCTTTTTGCAGCGATTTCAATGTTTGTAATATTTGCTTTAACAAACATCAAACTGCTCAAAGCGGATATTAATACTATCTTCAATGCTTTTATATTGGGTTCTATATTATATACTGCGCAATCATTTTTCTTTTTTGCATCTCTAAAATATGTTTCGGCATCTATCACAGAATTATTATTGTATATTTATCCTGCTGCGGTGACACTGTTATCTTCCATCATTTTTAAAGAAAAATTAAGAAGAATTAAGATTTTTTACATATTATTTATTATAATTGGATTTGCGTTTATATTTAGAGATGCATTTTACTCTAAACTGGAATTAAAAGGTGTGATTTTCGGATTATGTGCTATGTTGACATATTCATTTTTTTTAATATTAAGCCAGAAATTCACTAAAAAGGGAAATCCTTTAACATTGGCATTTTATACAATACTATTTGCTGCAGTTTCCTTCTCCGCCATCCACTTACCTAAAGATATCTTTAACATGAATATCAAGCAATATGTTATTATATTAAGCATGAGCTTAATATCTACAACAATGGCAGTTTTATTCTTATATAAGGCCGTTAACACCATAGGAGCATCTTTAACCGGCGTTTTTTCATCTATTGAACCTGTTGCAACTATAATATTGAGTATTATTTTTTTAAGCGATAAACTGTCGCTATATCAATTTACAGGCGGCATCATAATAATTATAGGCATTGTTATTGCAAATATATACAATTTAAAGCCAAAAAAAGAGCCCTTGCAGAGCTGAGAGCATTTTACATATCTCAAAATTTATTATGTGCAGTAGTCTCAAATTTAAGATTACTAAATAGAGGGCTGTTAAAAGAGTTTTTGGTCTCTCTTACGAGTAATACGGCGGATTGCCGGTTTATAATCTCCCATTTTAGAATAGTTTTTTTTAAGGCACTTCCCCATCGATATCCGCCTATCTCTCCGTTCTTTTTAATTACTCTATGGCAGGGAACTATATAACCGATCTGATTATTAGCTACGGCATTGGCTGTCGCTCTGACTGCCTTTGATTTTGATGCAAGCTTAGCTAATCCTTGATAGCTAATTACCGTACCTATAGGAATTGACAGCAGAGCTTTCCAGACTTGTATTTGAAAATCCGTTCCTTTGAGCAGAAGATGCAGTCGCCGCTGTTTGCCGGCTGGATTAAATAGTTGCCTTACTATTGCCGTAGTCTCATTTCTACGCTCAAAATAATCACCAATCCAATTTTGTTTTAAATTATCAAAAGAACTTTTTCGGTCATTATCCAATACAAATTGAAAGCTGCAGATGCCAAATTCAGTTACTGCTATAAGGCATTCACCAAATGGGGTAGTATGAAATCCGTAAAATAGTTTTAAACCGCCTGCCCTCTTTTTATATTCGGCAGGAGTTATGCTTTTACATATAAACATGCCGCTGTATTTGAAATGATCATCATGGCTATTTTCAACTCTCGTCATCGGTTTAAAAATGCCTGGTGTCGTTTTGCAATAGGGTAACGCCTTCCATATCCAAACGCCTTTAAGCTTATCTTGATTCCAGGCGGTGCCTGGCGGCGTTTATACTCATTTTTGTCAATCATTCCTATTATTTTTTTAACTATAGCATAATCAAAACCAAATTTCAGTATCTCATCAGGCGTTTTCAGCTCTTCAAGATATAACTCAAGAATTTTATCTAAAATAGCATAATCTGGAAGAGAATCGCTGTCTTTTTGATTTACGGCAAGCTCTGCCGTAGGCGCCTTTTTAATAATATTTGCCGGTATCAACTCTTTTTTTCTATTTATATAGCGGGCTATCTCATACACTTCGGTTTTATATAGATCGGATATTAGAGCCAATCCGCCTGTAAGATCACCATAAAGCGTTGTATAACCAACAGCAATCTCAGATTTATTTCCAGTGGAAAGAAGCAGCCACTCAAACTTATTAGAAAGAGCCATCAGAAAAACGCCCCTTATTCTCGCCTGAAGATTTTCCTCTGTTACATCGGCTTTTTTATCGTCAAACATCGGTTTCAACGTCTTTATACACTCTTCAAATACAGATGTAATGGGCAAATTATTTAATTTTAAACCGAAATTAGCTGCAAATTGTTTAGCATCATCCAAACTTGACGAAGACGTAAAGCTGCTTGGCATCATCACTACATTAACATTCTCTTTGCCAAGAGCATCTACTGCTATTGCTGCTGTCACGGCAGAATCAATGCCGCCGGAGAGTCCTATTACCACTTTTTCAAATCCGGTTTTAGCACAATAATCAGATAGTCCGAGCTTTAATGCATTAAAAATATCTTCTATCTTATCATATTCCAATGATGCTGTTTTTCTCGATTTATCATTATAAATAAATATGCCTTTCTCAAATGCAGGATATATTTCAATCGGCTTTCCATCTGAGATAACAAAGCTTCTACCGTCGAACACTATTTCATCATTTGCACCAACCGTGTTGACATATATAAGCGTTGTCCGAAGATTGCGGGTCAATTTTGAAAATAATTTAATTTTTCTATCAAATTTTAGTTTGCCAAACGGAGATGCGGATATGTTAATTAAAAAATCAATATCACCCGGCTTTATCAATGACAGAGGATTAATCAGGTAATTTCCATTATATATATCAGAACCTGTTTCTGTCCATATATCCTCACATATTGTTAAAGCTAACCTTACTCCCTTAAACTCAAAAACAGATAATTTTTTACCTGCTTCAAAATATCTCGTTTCATCAAACACATCGTAATACGGAAGAAGCATCTTATTATAGGAATGGATAATTTTACCTTTATAAATAAAAAGTGCACTATTGTAAAGCGATTTTCCAGCTCCTCTATTTTTCCTTGTGGTTCCCATAATAACTGCAACTTTATTAGTTTTGGGCAAAAGCAGCTTGACTGATTCTTCTATCTCTTCTATAACTTCAGGTCGTTCAAGCAGATCTTTAGGCGGGTATCCCAAAAGTGCCATTTCAGGAAATATTGCAATATCCGCTTTTCCTTCAATAGCTTGCAGCGCCTGGGTCACCAGTTCATAATTTCCTTTTACATCACCTATTATAGGATTTATCTGAACTAATGCAAAATTCATTATTTATTGGGAATTAAAACGGTTAGCGATTCAGGAATAGTGGTAATCTCAACTGGAGTTTTCCCCATACAATCACCGTCTATCTGAATATCTATCCCTTCTCGTTCAACAACTATTCGCTTGGCTTTTCTATACACGGCATGTTTTGATTCTTTTGACAAGAATATTGGAAGAAAATATTTATATACCGGTTTTTCAGTAAAAACTACTATGTCAACGGTTTCGGAAAATAGATCTGCATCGGGCGTTGCAGAAAATCTTCCACCATAACGTTTTCCATTGCCTATTATTGCAGTATAACCTTTAATTCGCTCACCATCTACAATAAATGTTATCTTCTTATCCCAACTATTTAATTGTTTACAAGCAGAAACAAGATATGCAAATTTCCCTGTCATCTGCTTTAATGATTCGTTCACGGTGCGTATAGCCGAGGCATCAAAACCAATGCCCGCCATTTGAACGAAATATCTTTCGTTTGCCTTTCCCAATGTGATTTTTTTTTCGATACCTGTTTCTATTAGTTTAAGGGCCTCATTTGCATCTCTTGATATGCCGGTTTCAAGCGCATATACATCACTTGTTCCTGAAGGAATAACTAAAATGGGAATCGGTTTTTTTATTAGAAGATTTGCAGCAAAATTCATAGAAGCGTCGCCCCCATTGACTAAAACAAGATCATAGGCAGATAGATCACAGCCATCAACCTCTCCAATCAGTTTCATAGTTAATTTTATGCCATACTTTTTTATAGCCGCAGCGATATTCTTCAATATATGCCCTTTAAAGCGTCTCGAATACGGATTTGCAATTAACAGCGCTGTTTTATACATCATAATTCCAACTTCATATTATCCTCCGCCGCTATAACTTCCAATCCCGTTTGACTTAATTGCTTTGATATATTATCAGGTCCAAAATCAAGAATTTCAGTACTAAAATGGGTTATCACGGTTTTTTTAGGTTTTATAGATTTTATTATATGCGGTATATCATTTGTTGAAAGATGATATATACCGTCTCTTGCATGCATAAAAACGGTGTTCAGTATTAAAATATCAATATTATGAAACAGATCTTTTAACTTATCAAAATAAAGTGTGTCCGATATATAGCCCACCGAATGTTTTGATCCGGAAAAATGCAGTGCAAAGTTGGCAACAGTATGGTTTAATTTCATAGGCGTTGATATGGTAACGCTGCCGACCTGATATGAACCGCCCTCAAAACTTCTTATATTTTTAAAATTCTTTCGGTTATATTTGAGAATAACAGGGTCATCGTCCCACGCATCACAAGGCGCCAAAACAGCACCATGACACATTCTGCCTCCGCTTGTCATAGATTCTATAACATTGTTAATATCTCCGGAATGATCCAAATGTCTATGCGAAAGACATATTGCATCTAAGTTTTTTGCAGATAGCCCCGATTGAATTAACCTCACAAGGCTTCCCGGTCCGGGATCTATGAGAAGATTGGTATCCGAAAGCCTCATCCATATTCCTCCCGATGCTCTAATCTGATTGAACACGGAATATCTTCCGCCTGCGGTACCAAGAAAATAAATGTAATCATTCATTAATTACTGCCTCGGTTTTATCACCGGATATATTTTTAATAACAACATTATAAAATTCACCCCTTTGCAGGTGACTATCAACATGAACAGGGAAATAGTAGTCGGTTTTTCCGGAATTATCTCTTTCGGCCAATATCTTCACGGTTTTATCCAAAAATTGCTTTCTATACATAAGGTTTTTTTCATATACTATATTTTTAAGTCTCTTTATGCGTTCCTTTTGAGAATGTTTATCATATTTTAAACTAAAACTCTCAGTGCCGATTCTCGGTGAATAAGAAAATGGATGCAGAAAAATAAACGGCAGGCTCTGAACAAATCTTTCTGTTTTCTTGAATTCACACTCATCTTCTTCAGGAAATCCAACGATAATATCGGTGCCTATGGCAATCTCCGGCATAGTTTCAGTTAAATGTTCTATCTTTTTTTTGTAAAAATCGGTATTATAAGGTCGTCTCATTAATTTAAGAATTTTATCCGATCCGCTCTGAAGCGAGATATGAAGATGTTTGCATATCTTATGGTTTTTTAATATGCTTATTAATTTATCATCAACATCTATTACGTCGATAGAGCTTATCCTTATCCTAAAATCACCGTCTATATTAACAATCTCAGACAATAGCGCAGATAATGAACTTCCGATATCTTTTCCGTATGACCCGATATCGGTTCCTGATATTACAATCTCTTTATATCCGTTTGATAGAAGTCTCTTGACATCGTCTATCAACATATTATGCGGTCTGCTTGTTATGCGAGAGCCCCTGAGCATAGGAATTATACAGTAACTGCACCTATGAGGGCATCCTTCCTCTATTTTAATAAATCCCCTCGTGTGTTCACTCATTCCCGATATACCCGCATCCGCCATGTCAGCAGGCGCACTCCATCTTAATCTATTTCCTTCCGATACCTGCCGTACTGCATTGGTAATCCTTTTTATCGCACCATTAAAAAGAAACGCCTGTACATCAAACCGATCTTTCAAAAAATCTGCATAGCTGTCTGTGATACATCCGGTGACAATAATATTTTTATGTCCATCGGCAGCTTTTCGGACCTGCCGCCTGACATCTTTTTCAGCGCCTTTGGTAACCGCACAAGAATTGATAACGGCGATTTCCGCCTCACCGATAGTATTAACAACGGAAATTCCGCCTTCCTCGCATTTTTCTCTCATCTGCTCGGTATCTATCTGATTCATTTTACATCCGACAGTAGCAAAAAAAACTTTCGCCATATTACTATTTTGTATTAAAAAGTTTTATGTTATTCACACTTCTAATCGTTAAAAATAATACCTTTTGTAGATAGTATGGAATTGCCTGATAAACTCAGCGCCATTTTAAGTGATTTGGCAACCGATTTAAACATTGCTTCGGCAGCATGGTGTTTATTGCCCGCATGAACAACATCAATATGAAGCGTAATTTCAGCGTTTTGAGCAAAAGCATTAAAAAATTCAGGTATCAGATCAAGGTCAAAATCGGCAATTTTACCGTTAAGGTTATATCCGCTAAGATAAAATCCACCTCTGCCGCTAATATCAATTGTCGATGTCACAACAACTTCATCCATAGGAAGAATAAAAAAACCGTACCTGTTTATGCCCTTTCCGTCGGCAAGTGCGGTTTTAACAAGTTTTCCCAATATTATGCCTGTATCTTCCACAAGATGATGACCGCCTGTCTCAATATCTCCCTTAGCATCAACAGATAAATCATATTTGCCATGCCTTGCAAAACTTTCAAGCATGTGACTGAAAAATCCTATAGGCGTTTTAATATCATATTTGCCTGCTCCATCAAGCTCTAAACTTATCTTTATCTTTGTCTCGTTAGTGCTTCTCTCAATAGTTTGTAAACGCATCTTTCTTTATCCTCCCGCCAATTTATCAGATCTGCGATCTTTTCTCTATGATAGTACAAAACTCGGTTAGGAAGCCGGTTTGAATTTTAAGTCTTGTCAAATAGTCTCTTGCCTTATCCACAAGCTCGTAAATAAGTTTTACGGTTTTTTCCTCTCCGGAAAATGATGCATAGTTGATCTTATCTTCATCTATATCCTGTATATCATCTGACAGTTGATATGCCAACCCTGCAGCCTGCGCATATCGATCAAACAGCTCCATCTCTTTTTTGCTCTTTCCTGAAAAAATAGCACCTATAAGCACCGATGCCCTTATAAGTTTGCCCGTCTTCTGTTCTGCAATAGAAAGCAGTTTTCTCTCATCACCATCGGCTTTAGGCATTATATCGTCAGCCTGTCCTGCCGCCATCCCCGATGAACCGGCAGCTCTCGCTATGGTATTTATCATATAGTTTATTTTACCGCTATCGGCTTTTGTTTCCGTAATGAGTCTAAATGCATCCGTTAAAAATGAATCTCCCGTTAAAATTGCTATCGCATCACCGAATTTTTTGTGAACCGACGCCTTTCCTCTTCTTGTATCATCGTTATCCATACTCGGAAGATCATCATGAATTAAAGAATAGGTATGTATGTACTCAATTGAAGCGGCTGCAGGCAGTATGCTGTCTTCTTCCGTTTCGGATGCCGCTATGCAAAGTTGAGGACGCAGGCGTTTGCCTCCGGGAAATATTGCATATCTCATAGCTTCTTTCAGTCTGTCCTGTTTTACTTTAGCAAGATCGTGTTCTATAAACTTATCTAATTCTAACTTTCTTTCTTCAGTCGTTTTCATCTGGGATATTAACTGTTTTGATCTCGCTTTCTGCTTCTTTTAACTTTGATAAACATATTTTAGAGAGTTTTGCGCCTTCTTTGTAAAGCGAAAGAGCCTCCTTGAGTTTTATATCCCCGCTATTCAATCTGCCTGCTATCACCTCAATTCTCGCTAAAGCATCCTCAAAATCAATCTCTTTTGTCATTTTTCCTCTATCTGTTTTGCTTTTGCACTAACCATCTTCTTTCCGCTTTCATCATAAACGAAGCTTTCAGAATATGTAAGCCTGCCAACCTGTTTAGTAATTATTGCAGTGATGCGATACTTATGCCCTACTATCAGCGGATGATGGTATCTTATATTAAGTTCTGCAGTCATAGCCACTTTGTTTTTTTGATAAAACAAGTTCGCTACCGCTTCATCAAGTATCGTTGCAGTAATACCGCCATGAACAACGCCGTCAAAACCTTGATGATAGCGATCGGGAATAAAGCTTGCCTCACATCCTGTCTCGTTCAACTTAAATTTAAGCTTAAGTCCTATCGGATTATTTCTGCCGCATCCGAAACAAAAACTTTTAGTATCTCTTAAATTTTCATTATAACCACTTGACATGTACTCCTCCATTACCTATATATAAGCCGTTGCCGAAGTGGCGAAATTGGTAGACGCGCTAGATTCAGGATCTAGTGGGGATTTCCCCGTGCCGGTTCAAGTCCGGCCCTCGGCACCATAAATATATGACATTTTTGTTATGCTATAATAAACAATAATTTTGTCAATAATTTAGGAGTGGAAAATGGCAGAAACTTTTTATTTTAGTTCGGAGTCTGTGACAGAAGGTCATCCCGATAAAGTTGCAGATCAGATATCAGACGCTGTTTTGGATTCGGTTATCGAAAAAGATAAAAGCTGCAGAGTGGCGTGCGAAACGGTTCTTTCACGAGGCATCATTTTTTTATCAGGCGAAATAACCACAGATGAGTATGTTTCAATACCTGATATAGCAAGGGAAACCGTGAAGAGAATCGGATATATTGATCCTGCATACGGACTCGATTATAGAACATGCGGTGTTTTAAGTGCTATTACACCTCAATCACCCGATATTGCAATGGGCGTTAATCAAGATGGCTCGATTGGAGCAGGAGATCAAGGCATGATGTTCGGCTATGCCAGCGACGAAACACCAACACTTATGCCGATGCCGATTACATTAGCCCATAAACTTACAATGCGGTTGGCGGAAGCAAGAAAAGATAAAGTTCTCCCTTACCTCAGGCCTGATGGCAAATCTCAGGTAACAGTAAGATATAAAAATAATATGCCCGACAAAGTGACGGCAGTTGTCATTGCATGCCAGCATAGTCCTCGGGTTGATATGGACCAGCTTAGAAGTGATGTAAGAAAAGAGATCATAAACAGTGTTATACCAACTGAAATGATGGATGAAAATGTAAAAATATATATCAATCCTACAGGACGTTTTGTTATCGGGGGTCCGCAGGCTGATACCGGACTGACCGGAAGAAAAATCATTGTTGATACTTACGGAGGCGTAGGATCTCACGGCGGCGGTTGTTTTTCAGGAAAAGATCCCACAAAAGTGGATAGATCTGCAAGCTATATGGCAAGATATATTGCAAAAAATATAGTGGCATCAGGTATTGCTAAAAAATGTGAAATCCAGCTTGCTTATGCAATCGGAGTTGCTGAACCTGTATCATTGTTGGTTAGAACATACGATACTTCTGCAGTGCCAAAAGATAAAATAAAAAAAATGATTAGGGATACATTTCCTCTAACTCCGAAAGGAATGATCGATAAGCTTGATCTTTTAAGACCAATATATCAAAAAACCGCAGCATACGGACATTTCGGAAGAGAACTTCCTGAATTTACATGGGAAAAAACTGATATGGTGGAAATTATAAGAAAAAAACTTCTTAATAATGCTGACAATAAAAAAAGGATATAAAAATGAATTATGATATAAAAGACATAAAACTTGCACATCAGGGCAAACTTATGATGGAATGGGCTCAGATGAGCATGCCTGTCCTTCAGAAGATTAAAGATAATTTTTTGGCAGATAAACCGCTTAAAGGTGTGAAAATCGGCTGCTGCCTTCATGTTACAACCGAAACGGCAGCTCTTATGGAAACTCTCAAAGCGGCCGGTGCTGAAGTGGCTCTCGCCGCCTCAAATCCTCTTTCTACAAAAGATTATGTTGCGGCAGCTCTTGTTGATGAAGGAATCTCTGTTTTTGCTATAGAGGGAGAAGATAAAACTACATATTACAAACATCTCGAATCTGTATTATCCATGAAGCCTGATATCACGATGGATGATGGCGGCGATCTTATTTCACTTATCCACTCAAAGCATCCGAAGTTAACCGAAACTATGATAGGAAGCACCGAAGAGACAACAACAGGTGTTATACGGCTTCAAAGTATGCAGGCTGAAAATGCATTGAATGTTCCTGTAATAGCCGTTAATGAAGCTGAAACAAAGCATCTTTTTGATAATAGATACGGCACCGGACAATCTACTCTTGACGGCATAATAAGAGCAACAAATAGGTTAATCGCCGGTAGTTATTTTGTTGTGTCAGGATACGGGTGGTGCGGCAAAGGTCTTTCAATGCGTGCAAAAGGAATGGGTGCAAAGGTGATAGTATGTGAGATTAATCCGGTAAGAGCTCTTGAGGCTGCGATGGATGGATTCTCCGTTATGCCGATAAACGAAGCTGCTGCGATTGGTGATTTTTTCACCACAGTGACAGGTAATCTGAATGTCATTGATACAGCTGCGCTTAATAAGATGAAAGACGGTGTGATCGTATCAAATTCAGGCCATTTTGATTCTGAAATCAATACTAAATCATTAAAAAGTATGGCTGTTTCAAAGAGAGATATTCGTCCTTCACTCGTTGAATACAATATGAAAGACGGAAGGAGAATATATCTATTAGCCGACGGAAGACTTGTTAATCTTTCATCTGCAGAAGGGCATCCGTCGTCGGTTATGGATATGAGCTTTGCCAATCAGGCGCTCTCAGCAAAATATCTTGTCGAAAACAGGAGCTTAGAGCATAAGGTCTATGTTGTACCCAAGGAAATTGATCAAGAGATAGCAGCTCTCAAGTTATCATCAATGGGTATTGCGATTGACACGCTAACTAAAGAACAAAAACATTATCTTTCCTCATGGGATATGGGAACATAGACAATAATTGACATGTGTTTATATATGCGGATGTAGCTCAGCTGGTAGAGTACAAGCTTCCCAAGCTTGGGGTCGCGGGTTCAAAGCCCGTCATCCGCTCCATAACAAAAAATAATAGAATCTATTGTTAGACGGTTTGATGGTTAATGGTTGATGGAAATATGAAAATAAACATCCAATATCTTTTTCTTACTGCGAAGGCATTTTTGACGGGAGCAGTCTCTCTTTGTTTGTCACTGCGAGGCTTGCCGAAGCAGTCTCACAGCATATTTAGAACTTATCCTATCTCATTTTACGCAACCTCTGCAAAGACACACACAGGACAACATGAGTATATTTTGCTAAAAAGGGACGCAAGAAATCTGCGTCCCTACTTTTTTCGTAATTTAGCCAAATTTATAAGAAACTCCAAAGCCGCCTCTCGGATAACGCCAATCTATATAATCGCATGCAATTCTACAGGTTCCGCATTCGACACAAGCATCATAGTTTACAATAACTTTCTCGCTGGCTTCATCAAATTCGTATACGCCGGCCGGACAAATAAACAAACATTGTCTATCAGCGCATGATGTACATTTAGATTGATCGACAACAAGGTGACTTCCGCCTATCTCATCGACTTTAAAACCAATTAGATAAAGCTTATCTTCAATTTTCATCCTACACTCCTCCATATGCTGTAAGCATCTTTCAGCATATTGACAAAACCTATTTGCTGTTTCATATTTTTCCAGATCAGCTTTTGTTTATCCTGCTTAGAAACTCCGTTTACAGTAAGCAGCTCATAAGCCGCATCATTCATCAGTTTCGGATAAGTATTCAACAGCCGTTTGTTGGATTGAAGAAGTTTTGGCAATTTTCTATATTTCTGCAAGTCATCCATGATGAAGCTCTCTTTAAGCATGTCAACATACAAAGAGAGTGAATTAGATGAAAAGTCTCCTTTTTTTACAGCTTCAAGATAAGTTTGTGCGGCAAGTTTTCCTGAGGTTATAGCGAGGTTTGATCCTTCGCGATGAACGGCATTTACCATCCCTGCAGCGTCGCCTACAATCATTACGCCATTTCCAACAAGTTGCGGCATTTCATTATAGCCTCCCTCGGGAATCACATGGGCTAAATATTCCTTTGTTGTGCCGCCATCAATAAGCGGTGCAATTGCAGGATGAGCTTTCAGCGATTCTATTAACTCATTCGGATTAATCTTACGCTCAATCATATCGCTAATTATCATACCAACGCCGAGAGAAACTGATTTCTTGTTTGTATATAAAAATGCCATAGTTTCAGCACCCTTGAAAAGGCTGCCTGTCATCTCAATTGTAACTCCTTCCGCACCTTTCACATTAAATCTGTCATTTATTACCTTTTCATCCAAACCGATTATCTCTTTTACCGCTAAAGCGGCGGCCTCTTTCTTTATTTTTTTCCTATAGCCAAGCGTTTTTGCAAAAAGTGAATTAACGCCATCTGCAGCAATCACGCAGTTAGCAAAAATATCACCGTCGGGCCTTCCTGTTTTTACACCTACGATATTACCATCCTTGGTAATCGGTTCTGTTACGACAGTTTCATTTATAATTAAAGCTCCGGCATCAGTTGCTTGTTTTGCAAGCCATTTATCAAGACGAGCTCTAAGTACGGTGTGGCAATTATAAGGTTTATTGTTAAATTTGGCATTTTTATGGCTGAATCCTACATAAGATTCATCATCAAGAAGCCAAAGTCTCTGCTCAATCACATGCCTTTCAACCGGTGCTCCGTCAGGAAAATCACCTACAACATCTTTCATGCAATCCGTGTAGAACACACCTCCCATAACATTTTTTGATCCTGGGAATCTCCCTCTTTCTATGACAATCACTTTGACTCCGGCTTTGGCAAGAACGATAGCTGCCGAAAGTCCAGCAGGTCCAGCTCCAATTACCACAACATCATATTTAATATCGCTCATGCTTGCCCTCCAAAAGTTCTTATATTTTTAAGCTTATCAATTAATTTAGGAAGGAATTTAATAGCATCTTCAATAACACAGTAAGTTGATACATCAAATATAGGCGCTTCTTGGTCAACATTTATAGCAATAATCGTGTCTGATGTCTGCATTCCAACAAGATGCTGAATTGCACCGGAAATACCGCAGGCAATATAAAGTTTGGGGTGAACCGTCTGGCCAGTTTGGCCTACCTGTCTTGATTGAGGAATATATCCAAGCTGCACTGCCATGCGGGATCCGCCCCATGTTCCGCCAAGAAGATCGGCAAGCTCTTTTATCATTCCAAAATTTTCTTTGTTTCCCATACCTTTTCCACCCGAAACAATGACATCATAAAAACTTAAATTGACGCTCTCTTCGGTAGAAACCAACTTTTCTATAATCTTTTTAGCGATCATGTCCTCCGTAAGATTGATCGACTCTCTTATAATTTCTCCATCTTTTGGATTATCAAGCGGAACGGCTTCAAAAACGCCAGGGCGCACCGTTGACATTTGAGGTCTATGTTTTGGGCAATATATGGTAGCCATTAAACTGCCTCCGAATGTCGGCCTTGTCATCCACAAAAATCCTGTTTTAGGATCAATTTCCTGACCTGTAGTATCGGCAGTCAGACCCGTTCTAAGAGCGGTTGCAACGGTTCCCGAAAGATCTCTTCCCTGTGTAGTTGCACCTACAAGAAAAACTTCAGGCTTATACCTGATAACAAGTTCCGATAATGCATCCCGATAAGGTTCGGTTCTGTAATCGGCAAATATTTCATCTTCAACAATATAAAACTTTTCAGCTCCATATTTGAATACATCTTTGGAGAGATGAGACACCGATTTTCCAACTGCAACGGCAGCAACACCGCATCCTCTTTGTGATGCAAGTTCTCTTGCTTTAGTTAAAAGCTCAAACGATACAGGTTCAGCTTTGCCATTAGTTTGTTCTATGAAAACCCATATATCTTTATAATTACTAATATCAGGATCTTTTTTTGATAAATCAATCATCTAATACCTCTATGACACCTTTTTTAAAAATGGTGATATTTTAGCAGCCGTTTGTTCAATAATCTTATCAAGTGTGCCTGATAATGTTGCACCGCGCTGCTTTTTTTCAGGTGTAAAGGCCTTTTTTACCATGGTTGGAGAATGCTTCAAACCACATTGTTCCTTGTCAAGGTTAACATTTTTACCTGATAAAATACCAATCTCAGCTTTTTCCGCCTTAATAAGATATGGCAGCGGTGAATGAGAGAGAACATTGAGGCTATCTTCCACGGTAAAGAAAACAGGCATAGGAACCTTGACCGTTTCTTGTCCAAATTCAGTCAATCGTGTTGCAATAACATATTTTTCATCGATATTTACTTCATTAATCTTAATAAGATATGTGACAAGCGGAAGATCGAATCTTGTAGCAATTCCGGGACCTGTCTGAGCCGTATCACCATCTATAGCCTGTTTACCCGCAAACAAAAGATCAAAATCGCCTTCTAACTCTATCACTTTTCTTGCGCCTTCATAAAGTGCATACGAAGTTGCAAGTGTATCCGATCCTGCAAAAAGACGATCGCTCAGCAGATATGCCTTATCGGCACCCCTTGCAAGACATTGTTTTAGTGCTTCTTCTGCCTGAGGCGGACCCATTGTAAGTATTACCACCTTACCGCCGTATTCCTTTTTTAACTTCACTGCTTCTTCTACCGCATGCTCCTCAAAAGGATTAATAATAGCAGGAACCCCTTCCCTTATAAGAGTTCCCGTTTCATAGTTAATTCTAACCTGTGAAGCATCTGGAACCTGTTTAATGAATACAAGAATATTCATATACCGTTTGTCCTCCTTTAGGTCTGTATCATAAAGACCATTTTATTGCCTCCGAATGCATCTCTTTCTAAAACACAAATCGGAAGCGGATCTTTTTATTTGCATTTGCCTTAGACTTTGATTACATTACCGGTCAAAAATTTCCAAAACAGTAAGTCATAAAATGGGAATCAATAAGGCAAATGTCATATATATCAATCGTAGCGTAATCATCTCTTTCGAATTTGGATTGTGTATTATTAAATTACCCCCCTCCCTTCTTTCTATAATAAGTATAAAATTTCAATGCATCCAATTTACTCACAACCTTCCTGCACCGCTTATTGACGCAATAAACCCTCTTTGGCAATCTCTTTAGCAAAATATGTAATTATTATATCGGCGCCTGCCCTCTTTATAGAAATGAGGGACTCATCTCTTACACTTTTCTCATCCATATATCCCAACTTGGCAGCGGCTTTTATCATTGAATATTCACCTGATACATTATACGCTGCTATCGGCATATTAAAATTCTCTTTCATCTTATACAATACATCAAGATAACTAAGTGCCGGTTTGACCATTATTATATCGGCGCCTTCCTCTATGTCAAGATCAGCCTCACGCAATGCTTCGTCTGAATTTGCAGGATCCATTTGATAACTTTTTCTATCACCCGATTGAGGCGCAGATTCAGCAGCATCTCTAAAAGGTCCGTAAAATGCCGATGTATACTTTGCAGAATATGCAAGTATAATGGTATTCTGATAGTCGGCATCATCTAAACCGTTCCTAATTGCCCCAACCATCCCGTCAATCATACCTGATGGAGCTACAACATCGGCACCTGCCCTTGCATAACTTACAGCTTCTTTTTTAAGATTGACAAGCGTGGGATCGTTAAGAAGTTCGCCACGCGATAATACACCGCAATGACCATGCGTAGTGTATTCACAAAAGCAAGCATCTGCAACAACAATAAGATCCGGGTATCTATTTTTAATCGCTGTTATTGTTTTTTGAACACCTCCGTCTTCACTCCATGCTTCACTTCCTATGGAGTCTTTCTTTTCGGGTATTCCGAATAAAAGCACCGCACGTATTCCCATCTCATAGATTTCATCAATTTCATTCATAACAGTATCTGTTGAAAACTGATAAATATCAGGCATTGTTCGTATAGGGTTTTTTATGCCCTTACCGGGTTTTATAAATATAGGATAGATAAAGTCAGATAAACTTAGCTGCGTTTCTCTGACCATTTTGCGTATAGAACCGTTTTTCCTCAATCTCCTTAAACGCGTATTTGGAAACGACATTAAAAAACTCCTTTTACAAAACTTTTCGCATTCTGAGCGCCTTTGAATTCCACTAACACCCCTCAGCTGCCTAAACTATATCAAAAAAATAGCCATATATCAAACAATAAATCAGCATTTGGGAGTCAAAAGAAAGAAATTTGTAAAGCATTCAGCTTTCATCAATATTTTTACTAAATCATAATCTCAAGTTAAATCACCGCTACATAAGAGCAGCAATAACAGGCACAATAAAAATAGCAGGCAGAAGTTCAATAACCGATAACTTTTTTCCAAACAAAAGCTCTATGCCTATGGCAACTATCAAAACTCCGCCTGTTGAGCTTATGTCATTAATAACCGGAGGTAATAGAAATAGTTTTGAAAACGATGCAGAAAGCGTTATAGAGCTCTGAAACAGAAAAAGCGGAACAGCTGCAAACATTACCCCTATGCCATATACAGAAGTGAGAATTATAGATGAGACACCATCCATAACAGATTTTGTAAAAAGAAGCGTTGGATCACCTCTCAATCCTTCGTCCAATGCACCCACAATTGTCAATGAACCGGCGCAAAAAAGTACAAATGCCACTGTGAATCCTTCGGAAAAACGGCTGTCGTCATTGGAAAATTTTCCAAATATAAGTCCTATTTTACTAAGATTTTTGTCAAGATTAAGGAGTCTTCCTATTATCCACCCTACAAGCAATCCTATTATGAGGGCAATAGGATTTTTCATAGTTATAGCCATCTTCAATCCCAACACAATTGTAAAAAGTCCTATAATCTCAAAAAAACGGTTTTTTATATAATCTGGCAAACGCTTTTTCATCATAAGTCCGATAGCAGAACCTGCGATAACAGCGCAACTGTTAACAATAGTACCAATAATCATCTGTTTACTTTACAGCGGTTTGATGTATAGTCAAATACAAATTGAAATTTTAGGAAACACATTATCAAAAAAGAATATTTTGTTTTACTTATATCTGTAATCAGTGTATCAACTGCGGCTATTTGGATAAAGTTGCTTATGAATGTGCCAAGCCCATCCATTGCTTTTTATCGCATGGTCGTTGGAAGTTTATTAATAACACCCGTTTATTTTAGTAAAGAGTTACGAAAACCCAATAAACGGGAATTGAAAATGTCCATTCTTTCGGCTCTTTTCCTTGCAGGTGATTTTTCATTTTGGACATTATCGTTAAAGTATACTTCCGTTGCCAGTTCAATCGTACTTGTTTCCACAGGACCTCTTTTTATCATTCTTTTTTCTTTTTTGTTTATGAACAAAAAGCCTACATTTAAAGAGATTTCATCAGCCCTAATAGCAATAATTGGAATAATAACTATAGCAGCATCCGATATCAGTTTAGAAATTAAAGGCAAAATGCTGTTTGGAGATATTCTTTCGATGTCAGCTGCAGCGAGCATTGCAGGCTATCTTATGGTCGGACAAAAAGTTCGCAAAACTATGAACACGGCAAGCTATATAGCAATTCTTTATCCGGCCACAGCATTATTTCTAATAATACCTGTAATTTTTACAAAAAGCCCATTAATAGGATTCTCTAATAGATCTTATTTATACCTTTTTGCATTAGGAGCAATTCCGCAGGTTATAGGACACACAGGATTCAGCTATGCACTAAAAAAAGTCAGGGCTTTTATAGTCTCCATGTCAATTCTCTTTGAGCCGGTATTATCAATAATATTGGCTGTTCTGTTTCTTTCGGAAATTCTCACTATAAAACAGATAGCTGGCGGAATTATGGTACTGTTTTCACTATACTGGTCTTTGAGAAAATAGTGCGAGAACTGCCTTGGTCGTAAATTAAATATGTAAGGTTTATATATTTGTATAGCGCATTTCTATCGGCAGGAACGCAAAAGAAAAAATATTCTTAATGCACTTGTTTTATAGGTTCAGGAGTTGCCTCATCATTTAAGAAATGTGTAACAGAGTCAAGGAAATGCTGAAGACATGAAAGCATTGGATTTAATCCATTTTTATCAATAAGTTTAATAATTTGCAGATGAAATTCCATATATTTATCCATAGTTTCTTTTGCAAATATCATACCGTGATCGTTTAGTGATACTTTAATTATTCTTCTATCATTTTCATCCATTTTTCTTACAATGAGTTTCTTGTTCTCCAGTCCGGTCAACAGATGCGTGAGTCGTGAAGGTGAAAGATCCATTTTTACTGAAAGTTCTCTTATTGAAGGAAATCGATTTTCCAGCAGTTCTCTGATACATCGAAACTCAATTGGAGATAGACCGCATCTACTGCAGAAAAGTGCTTCTTTCAGATGGCATGTTTTTTCCATTTTAAACATTAGTTCAGCCATGATAATTGCATTATTTTTGACATTTTTAGTTTCTTCCATTTTTAACTCCGCCATAAAAGTATTTTTCTGCTTACTATAAATCAAGCGCTCGAACATTCAAGTGTAGGCAATACTCTATAATTATCACTTTTGAATAAAGATTTAATAATAGGGCTAACAAGCTCATGTTCTTTTTTTGATTCTAAAAGGATAGCGTTAATGGAAATTTGATTCAAATAGTTTTTAACGACCATATTCCTAACCATTACATTTTTTCCCCTTAAATATTCCAAACTCCCCTGCGCAATGAATTTTTGAAAATATTCTTTGTCTAAGAATAATACGGATTCAAAATTAGGTAATTTTTTGTTCTTATCCTCATTTTCGCAGATTACCACATTGCTCGGTTTTATGAGATTATTTTTAAGAATCGTTGCAAATTTTCCATTAATATCTTTGCTGTGTATGTACGCTAATCTTTTATTTCTAATTTCGTACAAAAACTGTTTCTCATCTATCTTATGTGCTTCTATTGCCGGCAATATACCAAGTGATTTTAAAAAATCAGTGACTGTTTGCGTGCCGCTAATAATGGGAGGGATATGTCGTATATCAATGTTTGCTTTAATGAATGTTTTTATAAAAGAATCGCTTGCTTCAACTTCGTCTAATAGAATAAAATCATATTTGCTAATACCTAATAATTTCTCCCTTGAAACAGATATAATTTTCATATTAACTTTATATTTTATAGGTATTCCGCCAAAATCCTCTATTTCTTTTGCAATCTTGTCACTCTCTCTGCCGCAACCTGCTATTAATATTCTTTTTCCGCCCAAAAGTCCTTTATTCAAATTATAATCCGTTACATCGCCAACAATAAATAAACCTGGTAAATTATCAATATTTTTGAACCGATTTACCTTTTTTTCTATATTCTCTAAATCTCCCCGCACAACCGTTTCGTTTTCACTTCCGATTCCAAAAACCATTACAGCTTTTGTTTGAGGCGACATGCTATTTGCAATTAATGCCTTAGCTATATTTCCAACGATTCTCACTCCCATATAAAATAATATCGGCAACTTGTCCCGCTCATTAATATTTAGCGGCGCAATTCCACCGCCATGCTTAATTGCAGACATAACACTAAATCCTCTATTTACACCTCTTTTTGTTAAAATAATACCTGTATTTGCGCTTACGGCATTTAAACTGCTTACACCGGGTATTATGCGATATGGAATATGAAAACTATTTAAAATTTCTATCTCCTCCGCTAAACGCCCAAAAATAGACGGGTCGCCACTTTTTAGTCTGGAAATTCTAAGTCCCATTCTTGCATATTTTGCAATTAAATCGCTTATTGCCGTTTGACTCATCTTATGGTGGCTGCATCTTTTTCCAACATCTATTATTTTTGCATTAGCGGGTAAATTATCCAATATAGAATAATCAATGAGTGAATCATGAAGGCAAACCTCGCTATTTTTCAAGGCTTCCAAACCGGCTAAGCTGCACATATTGGCGTTTCCTATGCCACTGCCTATAAATGTTACAACTTTACAAAAGAGCAAACGAATTTTATAAAATCGTTTATCATCTTTATTAAAAATTACACTGCATCTATTTTCATCGGACAATCTTTGTGTGTTATCTGAATCATTGCTGCAGCATGGCATTTGAAACCAATCCAATTTATCAATCATTAATTCAGGCTGGGTACCGGAATTCAAAATTGCACAATCTATCTGTTTTTCTAACAACAGATGCACGATACTGTTTAAATCATGTTTATAGAGAAAAACAGGCATGCTTTTCAGATTAAAAAGAAGATTTATTGCCTCAAAATTTTTTACCGCATATTCTTTTTGTAATGTATTATCCAGCGCAATACCTATCTTTATAATCATCTTAATTACTACTCCGATCTGATTTTATATACAGTTATATAGTCTAAGCCGATTTATTTATCATGGCTTGAGTTTCTCCGCATATCCGTTCAAGCCAAGATTTAAAGAACAAAGGCGAACCCAATACGTGCACATGCGTAAAATTTGCAAGAACATTCTTGTAGATAATGCCATCGTGCTTACCATCTATGCCGTAGCCCCTTTCCACATCAAAAACAGATTTCATGCCATTAAATTCATCAAAATATCCATGATGAAATTCATGACCTTTTATTTCCAATGTTTGCCCATACCAATAATCTTTATATCGGTTTTTAGGTTTCAACAAAACATAACCATGTCCTTTGGGTTTTTTGGTAAAATAGGTGCTTGTTTTAAATGTCCCAACCATCTCACATTTTTTATTTTTATATGTTATATCCTCAGTTAAATATAGCAAACCGCCGCATTCCGCATACACAAAAAGCCCTTCTTCAATCTTTTTTCTCAATTGGCTTCTAATTGAAACATTGTTCTGCAATTTCTCTGCAAACAACTCAGGAAATCCACCGCCGAGATATATGGCATCTACATTCGGCAAATTTGTATCATGTAAAGGTGAAAATTTCACGATTTTGGCCCCAAGTCTTTCGATTTCATCTAAATTATCCTTGTAGTAAAAGTTGAACGCCTCATCATAAGCTATGCCAATATTTAAATTTAACGGTTTTTCTTTCAAGGCATGCTTTTCGAGTATATCTATTTTAGTATTTGCTGCAGATTCAGCTATTTTAATTATAGCATCTATATCTATATGTTTTGAGATAAAAAAGCTGATATTGCGAATGATGCTTTCTCTTTTCCCTGAATCTAAGGTGGCTGAGAGCCCTAAATGCCTTTGCGCAATAGCAATAGAGTCATCCTCAGGTATTAAACCGATAACAGGTATTCCGGTATAATATTCAATAGCTTTCTTTAGCCGATATCGGTGCCGTTTACTTTGCAGTCTATTTAATATTATGCCGGCTATTTCTATCTCTTTATCAAAGTTCTTGATTCCCATTATAGCAGGCACAACGGTTCTACCCATCTCTTTTACATCAATTATAAGAATTACCGGAGATTTTGTCAGTTTTGCCATTGCAGCGTTGTCTGTTCCGCCAAATATATTGGTATCATCGAATAGTCCGTGATTGCCTTCTATCAAAGCCATCTGTTTTCCTTTAATCTTAGACACAAAATAGTTAAGCAGGTTTTCTCTATCCATCATGAAAAAATCAAGGTTATAACATTGTCCTGTCGAAGCTTGAGAATGCCACATAGGATCGATGAAATCAGGTCCCTTTTTAAAAGGTTGAACAGTAATTCCTCTATCTGTTAATATGCGATTTATAGCAATTGAAATAGTAGTTTTGCCTGAACTTTTTCTGATAGCTGATAAATATATACGCGGTATGCTCATCTTTGCTGAATCTTGCGGAATTTTTCTGATACTATTTGTTTAATCATATCTTGTCTCAACCTGCCCTTTTCGGAAGATCGTCTTAATATATCTATATCATCTATAATAATACCAATGCCATCAGGAATCACATCTTCGATTATCTTTCGTATTTGCTTAGAAACAGCAGGTGCTTTAGCTGAAGTTGAAATTCCTATAACAAGATTATCCTTTACAATAAGTGATGGAAAGATAAACGAACAGTACAAAGGATTATCTACGCAATTAACATCGACATTGTTTGATTTGCATACTTCATATATGTTTTTCTGCAATTTTATATCATCGACAGCTACGATAACAACATCTTGACCGCTTAGATCCGAGAATTCAAATTTCTTTTTGTGTAAAGTAATTCTTCCATTTTCATATAGTGATGTTATAAATTCTGAAACTTTATCCGCTACGACAACAATATTTGCTTTAAACGGCAACAAGCTTCTTATTTTTCTTGATGCAATATTCCCACCGCCTATTATAATTATATTCTGCTCCTTGAGATCTATGAACAATGGGAATAACGCCATCAAATCTTCCTTTTTTTTCCGTTAAAATTTTTAATTGCCCGATAGTTAAAGCGCCAGCTTCTGCTATAAGATTCGATATTGATTTGCTTTATCTATCATATATCACCGCACATAAAATGAGACTATCGGATAAAATATTCGCATCATAGGCAACACACATTTATTCAATGCTTGCTTCTTTTACCACCAGCTAATAGTTTGATCTGCTTGGAAAATCATCTTGATTAACTTGTCGTAATCCGGATGAGATTCGTAAAGCTTAAACTCATTGGCTTCTCTATCTCTGTTTAGAATTTCTACAAGCTTTTTCGTGTTGCTATTAACAGATTCTGATTTATAAACATGTAAAATTTTTTTTGTTTCTGCCATCTTTAATACCTCTTTAAGCGCAATCGGGCTGTTTGGCAGTCTGTTTCGGCAAACCGTACGGAATTATAAAATCTGCATCACGCATCTTTTCTCCCAGCTCTTCTATAGTCATTGATGTAAGCTCTACATTCTTAGGAGTATCTGCTCCAACCGTTAAAGCATCTCCCTCCATCTCACGTAGAAAATCAATGTTATCTTTTACATAGTCCGAGAATCTTGGAAATTCTCCGTCAAAAAGAACTGCGTATCCGTAGTGATTTTCCACAGCTACTCCAAGTGCAGACCGCATTCCGTCGCCTGCATATACCGAGTTCTCTATAAGCACATATACCTTTTTATCTTCCGACATAGTCATCTCCTATAATGATAAATATTTCCCGCACTCTCTTATCATTTCAGCGTGATATTCCTGCGAACTCATTTGATTTTTTAACAAACCACGCGGTATATCCTTTTCAGCATCATATCCTTCGCACGAATAACTTTTAGCGCAGATGGCAAGATCTTTTGAATTGCAGATCTTGGATAATTTAAAGAAGTCAGGATGTTTGGTGAGATGAGTTGCTTTATAGGTAAAAAACAGCTTAACTTTTTTCCCTGCTTTAAAAGCAGCACTAACCACACCTAAAACATGCCTCATATGCTGAGGAGAGGTTACAAAAATACCAAGTGTATCCGGATCAGCAGACATTCACTATCCTCCTTATTCTATTGAATTTATTATAAATCATTTTTTAAAATACCATAGCATTTCCAACAAGCTGCAGAATTCCTCCTACCATGTCTCTTTCATATCCATATTGCGGAAACATTGCACTAAATTGAGTTTTGCATATAGCACATATCGTAGCAAAATAATTCACTTTATATTCTTCTACAACATCATGCAAAGCTTGCATTCTTGGCATCACACCGTTAATTCTAGTTTGCATAATCTCATCTGTTAAAAGTCCTGCACCTGCACCGCAGCAAAATGTTTCAGCTTTTATTGTGCCTTCCCTCATATCTACAAAATTATTAACGACAGATCTGATGAGGTCTCTGGGGATTGTAAATTGATCACCCGATTTAGAACCCATTCTTGATCCGCGAGCAACATTGCATGGATCATGATAGGTAACTATAAATTCATCGTTTGCTGATTTGTCTATCTTAATCACATTGTCTTTGATTAGTCCAAGTGTAAAATCGCAAATATGAGTAGGTTGAAGATATTTATTATCTAAAAAATCAAACGGTCCATTCATTGTATTTGAATAAGTATAGGCAGCTCTCCAAGCATGACCGCATTCACCAAAAATAACCCTCTTAACTTTTAACCTTTTAGCTTCATCCCAAACACGTTTATTAATCTTTTTAACATTATCATAACTGCCTATAAACATGCCGAAATTTGCAGCTTCGGATGCATAAGATGACAGAGTATAACTGATTCCGGCTTTATGAAACACCTTTGCATATCCTAATAATGACTCCGTGTGAGGCATAGCAAAAAAGTCGGCAGATGGGGCTATCAAGAGAACGTCCGCTCCTTCCTCGTTTAGAGGAATTTTTATATCCTCACCTGTATCATCTTTTAAATCCTCCTCAAATTCACCCAATACAGTCTTTAACGCATGCTCATTGGTACCCATATTGTTGCCAGACCAATATACCTGATGTATAACTTGAGTTATATACTTTTGTCCACTGCCTATAGAGTTCAGTATCTCGCGCGCTGCCATTGTGATTTCAGCGGTGTCTATCCCATACGGGCAAAACTGAGCACAACGCCTGCATTCGGAACATTGATAAAAATAAGAACGCCATTTTCTTAATACATCTTTTGTGAAAGGAGTACCGCCTCCTGCAGTGGTAAAGTAGTATCGATAAACATTTCTCATTAACTCCGCTCTTCCCACAGGCGTATTATTGATGTCTCCACTACCCAAAAAGAATTGACACTTATCCGTACACGCTCCGCATCTAACGCAGATATCCATATAATCTTTCAATGCTTTGTTGTTATCCAAAAGCTGTTTAAATACGCCTACGGCTCTTTCTTCCCATCCTTCTCGAAGATTTTTAGGAAAGCCGAGCTCTTCCATATCTTTTTCACTTGCAGGATTAACGGATTCTGTTCCCATAATACCTGGTAAAACCTTAGGAACCTTAATTTCACCTGTTAATTTTTGTATCTTGTAATTTTCCATTTACAGCCCCTTATATTGTTAATCTCGTAGCTCTTTTATCCGTATATCTTTCCTCTCTCGGATTATCCACCATTGTAAATGTAGGGCTAAAGAATATACCCACAAAGTGCATAATTTTGCTGAAAGGTATATAACCTAATAATAGTAAAGCTAATGAATAATGCAAAAGGAAGAATGGATTTGTGGGAATATCAGCTGCCTTAAAAACCGTAAGCTGATTAAAAAAAATATCCAGTTTAGATGTATCAGACGCAAGTTGAGATGCCGGTTGAAATGCTACTTGAGCAAGACCTGCTACCACTATTAGCGAAAGAAGAATAAGTACAAAATAATCGGAGAATAGACTTATGAATTTTACACGGTCAACGAACATTCGTCTTGCCAATAGATAAAGCAATGATATTAACATTAACCCGCCGAATATCATTCCAATAGGAATTAATGCGTCATACCATCCAGGCGGATGGCCGTTGTAGAAATCATATACATAATGTCTTAATAGGTGCTGTACAATTACAACAAAAAAAGATATGTGAAAAATATATCCCCCCAACCATGTCAGCTTGCTGGATCTAAATAATGTTCTAAAAAAAAGGACTTCGCCAATAACCCGCCAAAATACCCCGCCTGCCGTTGTCGGAGCAGGCGTTAACGGTATCTTAACGCACATGGGTGTTTTAGCATAAACAATAATACGCCATAATACGCCTACTATAAGTATTGCAAAAGCTGTATATGTGGCAACTATATAAAAGGCGCTAATAAAATTTACATTTCCCATTTTACCTCCGTTATCAGGAAAAGATGCAGCAAGCCCCGATTAACAAATGGGCCTGCTGACAAAATACAACTATACACAACCCGTAGGTTTTGACATTCCGGCATATCTAACGAGCATCAATGCAGGTCCTTTAGGAAACAGTACATACATATGTTTATTTCCAGCCCTAACATTTGGCAAATTACAAACCGAAGCCACCTTTTTTGCAACATTTCTTATAGATGGAGCCTGGCCATTTTTTGCAAAATACTCTTTCATGAAATCAATTAATGCCCAATGATCATCGGCCAATTCAACTCCATCAGCTTTTGCCATAAATTCCGCTAATTCTTTACTCCAATCATCAGCATTTTGTATATAACCTTCGTCATCTATCTCTATTTTTTTTCCATCAAAATCTAAATATGCCATTTGTAAATCTCCTTAAATTATTCTCTATCAATATATCCGCAAGGGCAATTGTCATAACATTTCATGCATCCGTCGCATGAACCAAGATGAAACTCAAAATGCTGTCCTTTAGGTAACCTCACTACGCTATTATGAGAGCAGTAAGTAAAACAGTTTCCGCAGTCAAAACAATCTCCGCAGCTCATGCATCTTTTTACTTCACTCATAAATGATTCTTCACTTAGTTTGTTCATAAACGGATCAAAATTCTCAATTCTTTCCTTAGCACCCTTGTAGGTTCTGTCATTTCGAAGCCTTGGTTCATCAAGATCCGGATCATAAAGATCAAGATGCATATTTTCAGCTCGTATCACTTTCCTATCATCTTCTTTCACAAACTTCTCGCCGGTCAGCTTTTCAGCTATGTGCATTGCAGCTTTAATTCCGTTTCCAATAGCGGTTGTTACGAACATCAATTGAACAACATCGCCGCCTGCAAAAATGCTTTCACCCGAATTAACCAAAAAATCGCTATTTATCTTTAAGAATCCGTCAGTATTATCACCCAATAACTCCTCTAAACCGCTGTAATCGGGCCTTTGACCGATGTTATAAATCAATGTAGAAGCCTTTATAACAAAAGGTGGTTCGTCTATGTCTGAAAACTTAATAGGAATACCTCTTGAATTTCTTTCTTCTACCTTTATTTTTTGCACCTTCACACCAGCAAGTTTTCCATTCTCCACAACAAGCTCTTTTGGAGTAGCCGTAAATTGAATTTCAACCCCTTCCTCAGAAGCCTCTTTCATATCCCTTTCGAAGTTCTTAAAATCAGATGGTTCAAACAGTGTAATCAGCGTAACCTTAGCTTTCAATCGTCTGCATAGTGATGTGATATCTAAAGCAGATGCTCCTCCAACGGCAACAACATCAGATCCGACATCCGGTTTCATACCGCTCTCGTATCGATATAAGAGATCAGCACCGGAGAACACCCCAGCTGTTTCATCCAAACCATCTATTCTCAGCTTGTTCGGTTTGTATGCCCCTATTGCCAGATAGGTTGCGTCAAAATTGTTCTTCAACTGCTCAACCGTTATATCCTTACCAATCGTTACGCCGCATTTGATCTCTACACCCAAATCCGTAATTCTTTTAATCTCAGCATCTACAACTGATTTAGGAAGTCTAAAACTGGGTATTCCATAACGCAGTAAACCACCCAATTTTTGGTTCTTCTCAAAAATCGTTACCTCAAATCCATTTCTTATAAGCTGATAGGCAGCGGATAAGCCTGACGGACCGCCTCCTATAATGGCTATCTTTTTATTTCTGACTTTATCGGTAAGTTTTGTCAGTTTTAGATTGTTTTGGATCGCATAATCACCAACATACATTTCGCAGGCATTGATATTAACGGCTCCCTCTTTAAGGTTTCTGTTGCAGCCCGTGTCTGAGTTTTCACATGGGTGAGGACAAACTCTGCCGGTTGATGATGGGAAAGGATTTGTTTCGGCTATTATGCGAAAAGCGCCTTTTAATGATTCCTCCACGCTTCTTTCATAATCTTCGCCCTGAGCAATATGCTGCAAAAATCCACGCACATCCTCACCATTTGGGCACTCATCCTCGCATGGAGGCCTTTTCTCAACATATAAAGGTCTCCATGCCGATTGCTCTGCAGCAACATTTGATGCCCCAAAATGTTTCTTCTTTTTTTTGACCTTGTGCAATACCGCCATTATGCGTGCGCCTTTTCCGGGGGTTTTGAAAGAGTAAACGTAGTCTCGGCACCGGCATAAAAATAGGTAATTTTACCGGAATCGACGAGTTTTTTGATTACGCCCTTTACATCTCTTTTGGATACTCCTTGATCGCTAAATGCAGATACAGCATCTTTCAGAACGGCGAGCGATTTAAATTTCTTTTTGCCGTAAAAATCTGTGATAAGTTTCACTATATAAGCGCTAATCTTATCTTCCAAACTTTTTTCCATAATAAACGCCTCCTATTACAGTCTTGCATAGTTGGAATAGTTCATCGTAGTTTCACCTAATCTATAATCGTCAATATGATACTTGGTGAATTCAAATCCCGTCACCTTAAAGAAGTTTGGCCAACCTATTCTATCAATCCATTCGCTTACCCGCTCATCTTCTTTTGCACCTTTTCTCCACGCTTCAACTACAGTCATTACAGCTTTCACTGCCGTAGGCCATCGCGGAGGCTCATTCGGCATCCATGGTATAGCCAAGCTGGCAAGCCGCGGCTTTGTTCTGGCATTAGAGATTTTTCCTCCGACCCAGAGAGATAAACCATCATTCAACGGATCGGCAATTGGCATAGCAGGACAAACCGAATAACAGTTACCGCAGTAGATGCATCTATCTTCATCTACTACAACAGACGGCTTACCTTTGTAAGGCTTCGGACCAATTGCATCAACAGGACAAGCAGCAACGGTGCCTGGTATTTCACAAATACTGCGAATTTTATCATATTGGACTTTTGGCGGTCTTCTATGCAGTGCAATAAGAGCGATATCCGACGCACCCACAGAACCGCACATATTTATACAGCATGCGAAAGCTACTCTGAGTTTTGCAGGAAGCACATCAGACACATAATATTTATGCAGTTCGTCCATTACCGCCTTTGTAACACCATTGGCGTCACTTGCGGAAGTATGGCAGTGAAGCCATCCTTGAGTGTGTATCATATTACCTATTGAGCGTGCCGTTCCGCCGACAGGAAAACCTCTTTCTGTTAACTCCTTGGCCAGAGGATCCACATTATTTTTATCTTCTAAGAGAAATTCAACGCTGTTTCTTGATGTGAATCTCAGATATCCGCCTGTATATTTATCTGCAATATCAGCAAAAAGTCTTGCGGTAGTGGTGCTTGTTTCACGAGTACCTCCGATCCTAACCGTATATACCTTTTCGCCGCTTTCAGATACATGAACCATAATACCGGGCTTTAGCGTTTCATGGTATTTCCATTTACCATAATTTCTTTGCACTACGGGCGGCAAAAACGGCCAATACTCCGGTGGTCCAAAATCAGTTGATGTATTAGGCGCTTTTACAGTTTCAGCTAAACTAGGCATAATTCCTCCTTGTATTTATTTGATATATTTACAAAACTCATAAGTTGTTCCTTCTATTCTTCCTCTTCCCCTTCATCATCTTCCGTATAGTATTCCTCAAAATCAATAAACGGATTCTGTCTTGGAAATGCAACCATTTCAGGTATTGGATCTATGCCTATTTCCTCAAGGAAATTTCCTATACCTATTCTCTGAATCAATTCTCCTACTCTTTCTCTGGATGCACCATTTTCGTCCCAGAATTCCCATATTCTATCTAATAGATCAGTGAGAAATGCGTAATCTTCCTTGCGGTCTTTTTCTATATCATAAAAAGGAACAAGGATAAATCCCAATCGTGAGCCAACCGTCATTGTAACTTTTGCACCAAAACGTATCTGCGCTCCCCGCACAACTCCAGGTCTTAAAGCTTTCGGCATCGAATTTATACAATGCATACATTTTACGCAGTTATCATCATCAATGACCATGCCGTCTTTATCATTAAAAGACATGCACTTTGTGGGACATTTATATATCACTCTTTCCTGAATATTGGTCTTTTTTGCGTATTCCTTAACTTCATTCTGATCTATTCTTATATTATCTTTCCAAACTCCGACAAATGACAGATCGGATCTCACACCCGAGCAATCACAGTCATTCGGGCAACCGGAAAACTTAGTTTTCCATTTGTAGTTGAACATTGGCCTGTGAAGTTCATCCTGATAATGCTGTACATAATCCTGGCAAACTCTAAGTGTATCAAACATAGCCCATTCGCATCTTGCAGGTCCAACGCAGCAAGATGGCGTTCTAACGTCTGAGCCGCCGCCGCCAAGGTCAAAATGTATTTTTTTGAGCTCATTAAACATAGGATCAAGTTCATCCGTTACGCTTCCCAATGTCTGTATGTCACCTGAAGATGCATGAAAATCAAATAGTCCACCGGCGTATTTATCGCATATATCAGAAAGCTTCCTCAGAACATCGGATGTATAAAAATAACCCTGCACCTGTCCGATTCTGACCGTATGATATTCTTTGCAGCCGGGAAACTTGTCAGGCATAGCAGAAAATCTTGCCGTTATTCCGGTACCATATCCTGTGACACCTGCCATACCGCCATGCTTCCAGTGATTTATATTATCTCTATATGATTGTTCCAACTGCCCTAAAAGATCTTCACTTCTCGGGCTTGTAACGGCACATTTTTCAAGCTCATCTACAAAGCTTGGCCATGGACCTTCCTTTAGCTGATCTAATAAAGGTGTTTTCCATTTTTTGCCTTTTTTCTCAGTTGTATCACTCATTTTACCTCCTTTTTAAATTCTATTGCGTAAATTCAGCATAATCCCAAAAACTATCTTTGATAATTTAGTTGTATATAAACCACCTCCTCATCATTGCTTAATCTAATAAGTTTATAGCATAAACTATTTATAATGTCAAGCAATTTCGTATTTTTTATAAATTAATTAATTTATGCTAAAATTTCCGGTAAATACAAATTATGAATCTCTATTGATTGAGTGCGCATTAAAGATTAGAATTCCTAATTTGTGTTATAGATGATGCAATTAAGGGGATAAATTCCCCCATAATTGCACTACTCGTTAATCCGGAATAAGCCATGTGACTAAAGCAATTGCCCAACCTAAAACTACAGCTATAAGCATAACATTTACAACCATGTTGCCTCCTAATATTAATTATTTAAATTTACTATATATTAAAATGGTCCTCTCATTCCCGGAGGCATAGACCAAAATACTGCCGGTATGGCAAATGTGTACACAGCCGCAAATGTCACTATCCAGCCTGCAGTTCTCTCACGAAATCTACCCTGCATCATAAATCCAGCCGCATTCATCGCCAAAAACCATACAAACATTATTGAGGAATGATATATCCAAGTACCCGTTCCTGCCGGGTTTGGTGTAAGAATAAAAAATATACCATAAGCTAAAGTCAGCCATCCAATAAATATTGCAACCGGACCTAATGATTTTTTCGGTAAATCGGCTATTTCCAGAATGCCCAAAGCCACAAAAAAGAATGCATACATGCCTGCTAACCCTGTTATGAAGTTTGTTAACGCTCCCAGCCCTTGTACGACCGACATTGCGATTAGGAACGGCCACCACATTACGCCTACCGTTGCGGTAATTACACCCACAGTTTTTATATTTGCCTTTTTTCGTTCAGGGTCAAGATGCATCAGACCGTTGGCTAACAAAGCAAATGCGCCTAAATACATAATGGGAGCTATGAATTTACCCACAGTAGGCGCTGCACCTGCCGCATAAACATTTGAAGAACCCATAAACGCGAATGCGCCTATAACCAATAGACCGAAAAGAAAAATATCCAATAGTTTTAAATTTTTACTCATTACAACCTCCTTTCTTTAAACAAGATTTTAGGGCACCTCGAAAAACCCTATATGTTCTCAGCATTATAGCAGGTATGCTAATGCAAGGCAAAACTATGCGAGGAGCTACTAGTAGCTTCAAGTAGTTTTAACGAAACAGTA
>VAPE01007414.1_pt1 | contig 41749 bp, 43 predicted proteins | sample 3393911 | NCBI WGS metagenome assembly VAPE01 (sample SAMN08290436, study PRJNA428436) | hydrothermal vent metagenome | isolation source: Deep-sea hydrothermal vent chimney | place: Atlantic Ocean: South-mid Altantic Ridge
TATTCTTAGCCACGCTTTTTGGACTATTTTTAGTAAATCTCCTTTACTGTATTGAACTTTTACTACTTTTTAGCGAAAATCTCACGGAAGTTCCGTTGTAATGAAATTTCCTCAGGGATGGACTCCCGGCAAGTGGGGCGGAAAAGAAAAAGAAAGTATAAACTACGAAATTTTTAAGCCTCTTCTTGAAAAGCAGAAGAATGTAATTGCCCTTATAGGTGTATGTACTCACCTTGGCTGCATTCCTATCTGGGAAAAACATAGTGGTCAAGGCTACAAAGTACCTATATATTACTGCCCTTGCCACGGAGGTGTTTATACACCTTGGGGCGATAATATTTATGGTCCTCCGCCAATACCGCTTCATATTCCGGAGCAGAAACTTGTAGGCAATATATTGATTGCCGGTCCTAAGGAGATTAGGTAAAATGGGAGATTAGGTAAAATCTCATTTTTGTCAAAACAATCCTTAGAAAACATAAATTAAATCTCATTACCTCAAACTACAGCTATTAACTGTTTTTTGAGAGATTCTACCCTGATCCTGCACTGAAATTGTCATTTGCCTTGACAATAATCATCATTCTTTATACACTAAGCGAATGAAGTATATTGTTTTCGGATTATTTGTTCTGTTAGTATCAGGGTGTGCAGATAATGCGAGCATCGTTGCTTTATCAAATAGAATAGATAATCTTCATATTAACATAATAAAGACAGCAGACGCAGTAAATATCAATAAAAGAGAGATATTGCGGCTGACTAATGTGAACAAAAAAAATAATCAAGCACTTCAAGGTATTCTTGTGAGACTAAAAAATGAGGAATCGGCAACTGCCGAATTGAAAAAACTCTCAAATTCTCCAAAATTGCCTAATTTTAGGATAATACCTGTATCACATCTGAAATTTGATGTAAAAAGGAAAAAGATTGCTAAACCGGTTGACAAAACTGCAATCTATAAAAATGCCTTTAATCTATTCAAAAAAGACAGGTATGCCGGTTCTATAATGCTTTTTAAAAAGTTTATTAGTAAAAATCCTAAATCTAAATTGGCAGATAATGCTCAATTTTGGATCGCTCAGAATTTTTTGCAGCAGGAAAAAATAAAAAAGAGTGTAAAATCTCTCAACGTACTGCTTGAAAGTTACAAAAAATTGCCGGAAAACAGAGGCGGTAAGGCGGATATTGCATTGTACCAGCTTTACAAGATATATGTTAAGCTGAACAATACAAAAAAAGCACTTGATTCCTTGAAAGAGTTGGTAACTATTTTTCCTAAAAGTAAATACAGTAAAAAGTTGGTAAAATCATTATTAGGAGGAAGAAGATGAAAAAAATTGTTATAATCATATCACTTTTATTTTTCTGGACGATATTTTCGCAATGGAATCCGATTTCGGCGGACTCAGCTCAAGTAACAGAATATTATCATAAAGTAATTAAAAATGATAATATGTGGGATATATCAAAACAGTATTACAAAAATCCATATAAATGGCACAAGCTTTACAGACGAAACAAAATGATTTACAATCCAAATCTTATTTTTCCCGGACAATTTATTCTTGTGAATAGAAAAGTATCTTTTAAAACTGGTTCAAACAGGCAGAAATATAAAAAAAATATAACCGAAAAGAAACAATTTTTTAATGTTGATAGATCGGAATTTATACTTAAAAGAAAGATCGCAGGCGTTGTGAAAGAAAAATGGAATCTCAAGTTGTCAGGTTCCGTAATTTATCTAATTCCTTACAAATCGCTGAAATCAGGCGAAATCATAACTCTTGTTAAAAAAGTACGAATCAACTTACCCGCTATGTACACTGTAGTTAAGCCGATTGGCTATGCTAAAGTTATCGGCAGTCATAAAGCATCCGTAAGTAAACTTTTTGAAGCGATTAACGGCAGAATCTATTTTGTATTGGGAAAAAGGGCTCCGATTAAAATAGTCAAATCGAAAATGCGATCTACTGCAATTGATATTCTCAGCGATGAACCTCTTTCGGTATTTACCAATTCGACTGTGTGGGGCAGGGCGGTTGGCATAAAAAATAGTATCGGGGAAATAGTTGCACTCAAGAGAGGGGACAAAATTCCCGTATTAAATGGAATTATCACGAGTCAAACCGGTAATATAGTTGGCATTACTATGGAATCACCTACGGCAGAATATCGAAACGGAATATACAAAATTAGTAAATAAAAAACAGTTTGAAGGACGGTTTGTAATAAATAATTAGCTATGATTTATCTATATAATGATTTAACAAGAAAGAAAGAAGAATTTCATCCTCTACGCGATGGCGTTGTTAATATGTATGTTTGCGGTGTCACTGTTTATGATGATTGTCATATCGGGCATGCAAGAAGTGCGGTTGTGTTTGATGTTTTAAGAAGAGTGCTCGAATTTGCGGGCTACAAGCTGAACTTAGTGAAAAATTTTACCGATGTTGATGACAAAATTATTAAAAAAGCAAATGAGCTTGGTGTAAGCACGAAAGAGGTTGCCGATAAATATATAAATAGCTACAATGAGGATGCTGCGGCACTTTCAATTAAAAAGCCTACTTATGCACCAAAAGCTACCGAGGCAATGGACCAAATAATATCGTTGTGTAAAACATTATATGATAAAGGTTTTGCATATCTTGTGGACGGAGACCTTTTTTTTGATATCAAAAAATTTAAACCGTATGGATTGCTTTCAGGAAGAAATATAGATGATTTGATTGCAGGAAGCCGTATAAAAATAGATGTAAAGAAGCGCAATCCTCTGGATTTTGTTTTATGGAAGCATATAAAAAAAGGCGAAATAGGCTGGAAAAGTCCATGGGGTGAGGGCAGACCTGGGTGGCATCTTGAATGCTCCGCCATGTCAATGTCGCTTTTAGGTCCGACTTTAGACATTCATGGAGGCGGCGAAGATCTGGTTTTTCCCCACCATGAGAATGAAATTGCACAAAGTGAAGCGGCAACTGGTAAACAGTTCTGCAGATATTGGATTCATAACGGATTTGTCTTAACAAGCGGTGAGAAAATGAGCAAATCGCTAAATAACTTTTGGACAATTAAGGATGTACTAAAATCGATACCGGCCGAGCAGCTGCGTTACTTTCTTTTGTCAACAAAATATAGATCGCCTCTGAAGTTCAGCTGGGATAAAGTTCAAGAATCAGGCAAAGCTTTAGATAGACTATACAGAACAATAGAGAAGGTGAACGAATCATCTCCCTGCGAAGGCAAAAATTCTCATTTTTCAATAAGCGGTAATGATATTTTTGAGAAAATTTCAGACGACATAAACACTCCTGCTGTGTTAGGTCTGCTTTTTGATATAACTCGTGAAGCTAACACATTAATAGAAAACGGTGAATTTAACCTATCAGATAAAGAGCGTTTTAATAAAATAGTGAAAATGTCATCTAACTTACTGGGAATATTTTCTATGAGCCCGTCAGAATGGTTTCATAAAAATAAAGCTGATATAGATGTTGCGTTTTGGATAAAAAAAAGAGAAGATAATAGAAAAAAGAAAAATTTTAAGGAAGCGGACGACATAAGGAACTTTTTATCAAGCAAGGGAATAATTTTAGAGGATACTGCAACAGGAACAAAATGGAATCAAATTAAATATAAAGAGGGTAGTAGTGATAGAGACAAAAGATTTTAAAAAGGGCACAAAGTTGAATATAGACGATACTCCGTTTGAAGTTATTTCATACGAGCATGTGAAACCTGGAAAAGGAAACGCATTTGTGAGAACTAAACTCAAAAATCTATATAATGGTAATGTGATCGAGAGAACTTATAAAGCAGGCGTAAAGGTGGAGAAAGCAGATATAATGGAATCATCAATGCAGTATCTTTACAAAGATAAAAGTAGTTATTATTTTATGGATAATACAAGCTATGAGCAAACATATATATCCGAAGATATCGTAGCTGATGCAAAAGATTTCATGAAAGAGAATGATAATGTAGAAGTTCTGTTTTTTAATGGCGCTCCAATTGGAATTAGCGTGCCTAAAACAGTAGTGATGGAAATAGCAAATACTCCTCCAGGCTTTAAGGGTGATACAAACACAGGCGGAAAACCTGCAACAATCGAAACGGGGGCAGTTATACAAGTTCCTTTTTTTGTTAAGATTGGTGACAAAATAAAGATTGACACAAGAACGCGCTCATATATAGAAAGAGTCAATAAATAGTCTAATTGCAGCATGTTCGTGAAAACATATTTCTTATTTTACATAAGATACGTTATCGGAAGTTGTATATAATGCATATTACTCAACTTAAGCTCAATAAAACAGCATGACAATTGGTAAAACTGTTCTTTTAACTGGAGCTAACGGATTTTTAGGAACTGCCGCTGCTTCACTCCTTTTAAAAAAAGGCTACAACCTTAAATGTGCGATCCGAAAAAGCAGCAAGCTTAATAAACATTTTGAATGTGAATATGTTTATGCTGATCTCAATGATAAACTTCCTGACGATCTTTTCAACGATGTTGATATAGTAATCCATGCTGCCGGTTTGACCAAAACAAACAGATGGCGTAATTATTATAAAGTTAATTATGAGGGAACAAAAAATCTGGTTTCGTCTATCAACTCATCTAAGCGTGCTAAGATTGAGCAGTTTATCTATATAAGCAGCCTTGCAGCGTCAGGTCCGAGAAATAATAAAAATGAATCATCGCTGCCTATTTCTCATTATGGTAAAAGCAAATTAATGGCAGAGCAAGAGGTAAAAAAGCTGTCAATACCTGTGACAATTATAAGGCCTCCTGCCATTTACGGTCCTTACGATGTAGATTTTTTTGAGATATTTAAGATGATTCAAAAGGGATTCGCTTTTTTGCCGAAGATGGATAATTATTTATCAATTATACATATAGATGATGCTGCACGCTCAATTCTATTTGCAATTAAACATCCTAAAAACATAACTTACGAAATAGACGATGGCAAACTGCATAAAACTTATGATATAATAAATAGCATGATTGAATTTACTAATCCTAAAGCAAGAATTATCAAAATACCATTATTTATAATAAAAATAATACGTTTAATCTCTTATACCGGTATTCTTGGAATCTTGCTTAACCCTGATAAGTTGGCAGAATCTATGCATAGCTGGATTGCAAATTCATCCGCCATTGTTTTAGATGGATTTAAGCCTTTAATCTCACTTGATGATGGAATAAAAAACAGTGTAGAATGGTATCATGAAAATGGGTGGTCTTAAAAAATGATTATTAATGTTATTAGATTTAGCAATGATGATGTTGTTATATTGGACCAAAGGGCTCTTCCGAAAGAATCTTATAAGATAATTAGCTCTGTTGACGATATGATTGATGCTATAAAAACTCTTGCGGTCAGAGGAGCTCCTTTGATTGGTATTGCTGCAGGTTTTGGATGTTATCTTGCTGTTAAATCCGCAAAAAACTATAGCGATCTGCTTTTGATGCTTAAAAATGCCGCAAAAAAATTGATTGAAGCACGACCCACCGCTGTAAATCTTTATTTTTCGGTAGATAAAATGATGGAGCTTGCATGCTCATTTAAGCCTAATAATAATATCTTGCATTTTAAAAATGAGATTAAAAAAGCGGCTCTTGATATGTTGAATGATGAAATTGCAAAAGACGAAGCTATGGCAAAGTTTGGAACCGAGTTTATTCATGGTGATGCCTTAAATATATTGACCCATTGCAATACTGGAACTCTTGCGACAGGCGGAATAGGCACAGCACTCGGCGTTATAAAACGATTGGCACAATCAAGAAATATAACTGTCTGGGTTGATGAGACCAGGCCGCTTCTGCAGGGTTCACGTCTTACAGCTTATGAACTTGGCAAAATGGGCATAAAATATCACATAATTTGCGACTCCGCCGCCGGATATATGATGTCGAAAGGTATAGATGCAGTTATTATCGGTGCTGACAGAATTGCGTCAAATGGGGATACCGCTAACAAAGTTGGGAGTTATTCTCTATCAATAATGGCAAGATATCATAATATACCTTTTATTGTAGTTGCACCTGCCTGCACCATCGACAGCCGTTGTCCGAATGGAGATGCAATACCTGTTGAGCAAAGGAATGAAATCGAAGTCACAACTGTGCGTGGTGTTAAAATTGCTCCAAACGGAGCTTCTTCTTACAATCCTGCTTTTGATATTGTTCCAAATAAGCTTATTTCTGCTATTATAACGGAAAAGGGCATTTATGCCCTGCCCTTCAGGTTTACTTAAGCTGTGCTTGGAGTTTTTGATTCAGGTGTTGGAGGATTGACGGTTGTAAATGCTCTGTGCAGAATTAATTCAGATATAGATCTTATATATCTTGGTGATACTGCAAGAGTCCCGTATGGCAATAGATCGAAAAAAACAATTATTAGATATGCCGCTGATGACATAAATTTTCTTATCAAACATGGAGCAACAAAGATATTAGCAGCATGCAATACCGTAAGCGCAATTGCATTGAATGATCTGAAATCTAAATTTAAGATACCTATATCAGGAGTTATTGAGCCTGCTGTATATGAAGCATTAAGAGTAAGCAGTGGAAACGTCGGTATAATCGGGACCAAAGCTACTATTAATAGTCATATATATAAGAATCTCTTAAATGAGAAAGGTATCAATGTGTATGAAGAAGCTGCACCGCTTCTTGTTCCGTTTGTAGAGGAAGGTTGGATAAATAAAAAAATTACAAAGGAGCTGATAAATATTTATATGCGCCCCCTGCTTTTGAAAAAAATAGACAGTTTAATTCTTGGATGCACGCATTATCCTCTGCTTTATGATAATATAAGAACTGCTGTTGGAAATAATATTAATATTATCAGCTCGGCTGATGCAGCTGCAAAACTGATGTCCAATGGTTTGGATTTATCCGGCAGCGGCATTCGGCGTTTTTTTGTCACCGATTCAGCTGAATCTTTTAAAAATTATGGAAAGATTTTTCTTGGAACTGAAACTATCAATGTTAAAGAGGTCGTATTATGATTACCATTATTGATTACGGAAGCGGAAATTTAAGAAGCGTAAAAAAAGCATTTGAGAAAATGAATATAGATGTTAGAATTTCAGATGACCCCGTTATTATAAAAAATTCAGATGGTGTTGTTTTTCCTGGTGTAGGGGCATTTGCCGATGCAATATCAGCGTTAACGGAAAAGAAATTGATCCCATCTATATTAGATTTTATTCACAGCGGAAAACCGTTTTTGGGTATATGTCTCGGTTTGCAGCTGCTGTTTGAGTATGGATTGGAATATGGAAAAACGGAAGGATTTAAGATTTTTAAGGGGAAAATTATAAAATTCGACTCTACCAAACTTGGAAAACTTAAAATTCCTCAAATAGGATGGAATAAAGTGCATTTTAACAATTCAAAATTATTCTTTGGGGTAGATCAAGATTCATATTTTTATTTCGTACATTCCTACCATGCTGTTAGCGATGATAAAAATGAGATCTTGGCGCTAACCGATTACGGATATAAGTTTGTTTCCGCAACAAGAAAAGATAATGTTTATGCAGTTCAGTTTCATCCGGAGAAAAGCGGCGAAAACGGTTTAAAAATAATAAAAAATTTTGGTGATATAGTTAATGAATATAATTCCTGCAATTGATATATCGGAAGGAAAAGTTATACGTCTTGAACTTGGAAAAACGGATAGAAAAACAATTTATAGCGATAATCCGTTAAATGTTATAAAAAGTTTCATAAATTGCGGCGCAAAATGGGTTCATATCATAGATATTGACAGGGCAACACAAAAATCGGAGAATAAAAAATTAATTAAACAGCTTTTGAAAGTAGAAGGAATTTGCAAAGAGATAGGAGGCGGTTTGAGGGATGAAAAAAGTATAATGGATATGCTGGAAAATGGGGCGGATAGAGTGATCGTTTCCACTGCTGCATATAGAAATCCTGAAATGATTACCAATCTTTCTAAAAAATATTCGGGAAAAATAGTTGTAGCGTTGGATTTTTTGAATAATAGAGTAAGAATAGACGGGTGGACAAAAGACAGCGGAATGACGCCCATCGATTTTGCACGACATTTTCCCAACATCAATTTGTTCCTGTTGACTGATATATCAAAAGATGGTATGCTTGCAGGAATTGATGAAAAGTTTTATAAAGATTTCAGCATAAAGACGGGAGCTGAAGTGATTATTTCCGGAGGCGTAAAATCAATTGAAGATATTGAGCTGGCAAAAACAATTTCTAAGTATGTGGAAGGAATCGTGGTGGGAAAAGCATTATATGAAAACCGTTTTGATCTTAAAGAAGCTCTAAGAAGCGTTGCATGAAACGATCTAAAATAAAAGTAACCGGTATTGAGGCATATTTTTACGATTCATTAATAAATATAGCCACAGGTTTCAGCTATGGAAGACTGATAAAAAGTGCCGTAGAAAAAATGAATATCAAGAGCGGCGATAAGCTCATAGATTTAGGCGGAGGAACAGGCAGAAACACAAAACTGTTTGCAAAAGCAGTTGGCAAAGATGGTAATATCGTTCTTGCGGATATTGGTAAAACAATGCTGAAAAAGGCGAAAAAAAGGCTTAAAAAATACGATTATTGCCAAGTTATTGAAGCGGATATCCTAAAACCTTTTAAAATAAGCGGTTTTAATACCGTATTTATAAGCTTTGTCATGCATGGTCTTGAAATTCGTGAAAGGTCATTGGTTATGAAGAATGTTTCAAAGCTGCTTAAAAAAGGCGGAAGACTTTATATATTAGATTACAACGAATTTGATGTAAACAAATTGAACCCGATAGCGAAATATCTTTTCACACATCTTGAATGCGAATTAGCAACCGAATTTTCAAGCTTTGATCTTGTTCATTTCTTGAGAGGATACGGATTTGGAAAATTTGAGAAATGGCGTTGGAAAGACGATAAAATCAGACTACTGAAGGCTGTTAAACTATGAATAAGAAACTATTTATTTCTGAGCTTAAGGAAGTAAAAGGTGAATTCAGTGACATTTTTAAGATTGGAGTTATAGAAACGGCAAGGACAAAAGCCGGAAAGACGTTTTATAATATCATATTGAAAGACAAAACCGGTGTGATAAAGTCAAAACTGTGGAATGATAAAATAGAACAGGCAAGAGGGTTGGAAAACGGAGATATAGTCGAAGTTACAGGAAAAACTAATCAATACGGAGGAGTTTTTCAGATAATTATAAAGCAGATTGAAAAGTCTGATTATAAAAATGAAGATGATTTTAGCATATTGTCAGAAAAAAGAATTTTGAATTTATCTCGTAAATTAGATGAACTGATTGATAATGTAAACGACGTTTCTCTAAAAAGTCTCCTTAAAAAATTTTTTAATGACCCTGATTTGAGAAAAAGATTTATCACCTATCCTGCTGCCAAAATAATGCATCACTGTTATCGCGGAGGATTGCTGGAACACTCGATATCTATGGCTGAAGTTGCAAAATCACTTTCAACCCATTACGGTTTGAACACAGATCTTATGATTGCAGGTGCACTGCTTCATGATATAGGAAAACTTTACGAACTCACGGAAAACGGAGAATATACGAGAAGAGGAAAACTTATCGGTCATCTATCCATAGGGGTGACTGAGATTGAAAAGAGAGTTAAGTCGGATACACCGATTATAGTTCATCTTGAACATTTGGTAGCAAGCCATCACGGCATGATTGAATGGGGGGCTATTAAAAAGCCTCAAACATCAGAAGCAGAGCTGCTTTTCAGCATTGATTTTGCCGATTCAAGACAAAATATAATGAAATTAAAAAATCTTGATATATCAGACAATGGAGGCGAGACAATTAAAGCTGCCAAGCTCGACTCGCATAAAAAATTTGAAGAAAAAGTAGGTGCTGCCACACTCTTTTCAAGAGCAAAATGATAATCGTGAGATAAATGCATATTTTTATTAGCAACTAATAAATGTTTATCGCATTTGAAGGAATCGACGGATCAGGGAAAACCACGCAGATAAAACTATTTGATGATTACCTTAAAAAGAAATTAATAAAAACTTTTTTAACGATTGAACCTGGCGGTACAACAATTTCCGAATCGGTTGATCTAATTGTTAAGAATTATGATATTCCTGCTGAGGCAAGGCTGCTTCTGTTTTTAGCAGACAGAGTGATTCACATACAAAAGATAGAAGAGATGATGCGGAAGGGTAAAATGGTAATTACCGATAGATATTCATACTCTACTGTTGCATATCAAGGATATGGAGAGGGGCTAAATGTGAATATGATATGGAAAATGTTGGATATATTCTGCCCGCTTACGCCTGATATAGTAATTTTCCTTGATGTATCGCCTGAATCTGTTATAAATAGATACAATCACAAAGACATGTTTGAAAGAAAGGGAAACGAATTTTATCATAAAGTGGCAAATGGCTACAGGGAGATGGCAAAGGCAAACAAACGAATTTATACTATTGATGCATCCGGTTCAATAAAAGATGTTCATAAATCAATTGTCAGATTATGGGAAAATGAAATTAGAAGAGCTTAGGCAGGCGTATCTTTTTGAATATGCTAATCTTGATATTGCAAAAAAATTAGTTGCAAACTGTTCATGCGGGCAAACTTCTTCCCATGATATCAATTTTAGATCTATAAAGGGAGGATGTGGGATTTGCCCTGTTTGCAAAATGATTGAAAACGGTTCATATCCGAATATGCTGACTATAAACAGTGCGGATGCGATCGGTATTGATGCAATTAGAACCATTAGAAATTTTACCGCTTTAAAACCATGCTATGATAAGAAAAATTATATAATCATAGATTGTAAAAACGGTATAACAATAGTGGCTCAAAATGCTTTGCTTAAAATGCTTGAAGAGCCGCCCGATGGATCTTATTTTTTTATGATTGGAACGCGTAAATCTTATCTGATACCGACGGTTTTATCTAGATTAATAGTAATTAACGAATATTTTGGTAATGGGCGTAACATTGATGAAGAGTTAAAAAGCTGTATTCTTAAGAAAGATTATAATGAGTTATTGCGATATACAAATAGATGGAATCGAAATCGACTTGGCTATGAACTTATTACAATAGCGAAAGAATCCTCGCTTATAATTTCAGAAAAACTTATTAATGCTGCAATATTGATTACAACCGGCAACAGCAATATCAAACTGACCTTATTTGAATTGACAAAACACTGAATTTATGGATGAAATAATATAAATGGATAATAAAAAAACGAAATTTGGAAAAATAGAATTTGACGAATTGAGAAAATCAAGAAATATTAATGTGAAAAATTTTAAGGTTGGAGATATGGTAGTTTGCAAAATTGATAGTTATGTGGATTTAGGTACCATAATGTCAATACTGCCTGATACTGAATCTACCAATTCAGATATGATTATTCGAGCAGCGGATAAGAAAGACATAAAAAGATTAAAAGAAAACAAAATACTAAAAGCTGATTATATAAAAATTGCAGTAGAAGAAGCTAAAAAATTGAGTTTGAATATGAAAATCGCAAATGTTGCCATAAGCCTCGACGGTCGCCATATCACACTTTTTTTTACAGCAAAAAATAGAGTTGATTTCAGAATTCTTATACAAACATTAGCTCATAAACTTCACTGTAGAATAGAGATGCGCCAGGTAAGTGAGCGAGAAGAAGCCCAGATTATGGGCGGAGTGGGCATGTGCGGAATGGAAGTATGCTGCAGCAGATTTTTATGTGATTTCAAGCATATCGCACTAAGTATGGCAAAAAAACAGAATCTGAATGTGAGTTCGCGATCAATAAAAGGGATATGCGGCAAACTGCTTTGCTGTCTAAAATACGAAGAAAAAACATACGATGAATTTATAAAAACAGTACCGCGTGTTGGAACTATAATTAAGGTAGATGGAAAAGAGGGAAAGATAGTGTTTGAATCTCCTCTTAAAAAGCGTGTTACACTTAGACTGAAAGATGGCGGCTATATGGAACTTGATGCTGAAACAATGAAACCTGTAAAAGCTGACAAGACCATTACATAATAGACGCACTCATAAAATAAAGTAAAAGAGGTAAAAAAATGGAAAAAAGTTTCTATGTTACAACCCCGATATATTATGTGAATGATATTCCGCATATAGGGCATGCATATACTACCATTGCAGCCGATACAATGGCAAGATACAAGCGTATGGCAGGTGTTAAAACATTCTTTTTAACCGGCACAGATGAGCATGGCCAAAAGATTGAAAGAGCGGCAGAAAAAAGAAAGATTTCACCCACAGAATTAGCCGATCTCGTAGTTACTCGTTTTCAGAATTTATGGAGCAAGCTTGATGTCACCAATAATGACTTTATCAGAACAACACAGCCGAGACATCTTAAATTTGTTCAGCTCCTATTTGACAAACTTTATAAACAAGGCGATATTTATCTTGGCAACTACGAAGGCTGGTACTGCACGCCCTGCGAATCGTTTTTTACCGAAACTGAAGCTAATGATAATAAATGCCCTCAATGCGGCAGAGATCTTGAACGACTAAAAGAGGAGAGCTATTTTTTTAAGTTATCTAAATATCAAAACGCACTGCTTGAGTTTTATAATGCACACCCTGATTTTGTTATTCCGAAAACTAAATATAACGAGGTTAAAAGCTTCGTCAAAAGAGGACTGGATGATTTATCCATTAGCAGAACATCATTTTCATGGGGCATTCCGGTTCCATTTAACGACAAGCATGTAGTATATGTCTGGTTTGACGCGCTTATCAATTATATAAGCGCAATAAATTATGGATGTACAAACAGCAGCAGCGGGGAATTTTGGCCTGCAACTCATATAGTAGGAAAAGATATTCTCCAATTTCATTCGGTCTATTGGCCCGCTATGCTTATGGCTGCAGGAATAGAACTGCCAAAACAAGTTGTGGTTCATGGTTGGTGGACATCTGAAGGTAGAAAAATGAGCAAATCTATCGGCAATGTTGTTGATCCTTACGAAATAATTGATAAATTCGGAAGAGATCCGTTTAGATATTTTTTGTTGCGAGAGGTTCCTTTTGGACAAGATGGCGATTTTTCGGTTCAGGCTATGGAAAGAAGAATAAATAGCGACCTTGCGAATGATTTGGGCAATCTGTTTAGCCGCGTTGCCGCACTATTGAAGAAAGGAGCCGATGGAGTAGTTCCAAAATCCGTTGGATATACGGAAGTTGAAGCTGAATTTAAAAACATGCATAATGCAGTTTCGCACTTTATGGAAACATTCGATTTTTATAACGCCTTGAAAGCTATATGGGAATATATAAACCGGATAAATAAATTTATTGCGGATGCTAAGCCGTGGGCAATAAAAGACAAAGATGAGCTTTGCAAGGTTCTTTTCTCCTGTTCAGCAGCTACGCATGCAATAGCCTATGAGATTGCTCCGTTTTTACCTGATACGGCAAAACAAATATTGGAACGATGTTCTGATAACGCAGATATAACTTGGAAAAATTTCAAGTGGGACATAAGCGGCAACCGTATAATTAAAGGCGACCCGTTGTTTAAAAAATATAATCTAAAAAAAGTTAAGTCCGATAGCAAGGTTGAAATAGACAAAGAATCTATCTCAATTGACGATGTTATGCGGCTTAAGTTGAAAACTGCAAATGTAATAGCAGCAAAACGTGTGGAAAAATCGAACAAACTCATCAAACTTGATATTGATGTTGGCGGGCAAAAGCGAATAATTGTTGCCGGCATAGGATTAGCATATAGCCCCGAGGATCTTATAGGAAAAACAATCGTTATAGTTTCTAACCTTGCACCAAGAAAGTTGTTCGGTATAGAATCTAACGGAATGCTGCTCGCTGCATCCAATGATGAGGTACTCAGCCTTTTGACAGTTGATAAAGCGATTGAATCCGGAAGTTCAATACACTGATAGATGGCTTAAAGCTAAGTGGTAAATGGAAACCGATTTAATTACTGAAGTTGCTGAATATTTTTCCGATCATGGAAAACTGCAGGATATACTGGAAGGATACGAGTATAGAGAATCACAATTCAAAATGGCAAAAGCAGTATCCGATTTTCTTGTAAACAAAAAGAATTATATTATTGAAGCACCTACCGGCATTGGAAAAACGGCTGCATACCTGCTTCCTTCAATTCTTTTTGTTGAAAACAACCAAAAGGTAATCATAAGCACAAATACAATAAATCTTCAGGAACAGTTGTTTAATGCCGATCTTCCTATGCTGAAACGCTTTATTAGCCCTCATCTTAAATTTGCAGTTTTAATGGGGCGAAACAATTATATATGCATGAATAAGTTTGAAAGATTATTAAACTTAAATCCCCTTCTTTTAAAAACAATACGAAAATGGCTTGATAGCACTACCACAGGTACAAGATCGGATATGCCGATTGCTATGAGTAGATGGAGCGAGATAGCATCGGAATCAAGCACATGCTTTGGAAAGAAATGCAGATTTTTTAAGTCGGAATGTTTTTACTATAAAGCCAAGAAAAAAGCAATGTCAGCTAATATAATTATCACAAATCACCATCTGACAATATTAGATATTATGCAGCCTGAAGGCAGAAAAGTTCTTCCTGCACATAAATTTACAATATGGGATGAAGCTCACCATATTGCTGAGGTTGCAACAAGTCATATTGGCGATAGTTTGTCAACTTCAAAAATCGGTTTTTTAATATCATCTCTCAACAGAAAATCAGGCGGTATTCTCAATTTAATTAAACTAAAGATTGATAGAGAAAATAACAAAATATTCGATCTGATTTCCCAGCTGAATAACGATCTTATAATCTTCTCGGATGAATTAAAAAATGTCTTAAAAGAATATGATGAATATGGCATTGTAAACAATAGTTCTGCTATATATGATGATTTTAAGATTCTTGATAGCTTAAGCATAGCTATGAAAAAAACAGCAGAATTGCTGAAACTGCTTATCAAATCAATTAGTGTTATGGCGGATAATGATGAATCTATTCTCTTTGAATCAATGAGACTAAATTTTGTATTAGAAAAATTAGCTGCAACTGATGAAGCCATAAAAAAATTCAAGCTGCAGGACAAACAATTTGTCTATTATACAAAACGAATGGCAAAATCGGTTGTATTCACCATGAGTCCAATTGATGTTTCTTCATTTATGACGCCTGTTTTCAATGAAAATAACCATCTTTTAACATCAGCTACACTTAGTATAGCAGGTGACTTTTCTTTTGTTAAGCAGCTTATAGGACTTGAAAATTTCGCAGATATGAGGCTTGTTACAGAATTTGACTTGGAAAATCAAATGAAAGCGTTTGTTGTAAAAGAGATTAATCCGCTTAACTATCATTACTCCGATCTGCTTTCGGAGGCAATAAAAGAGCTCGTTGTAAAAGTGAAAGGAGGAGTTCTAATTCTCTTTACATCTCATAGTCAGATGAAAGATTCATACAACAAAAGTTATCGGTTTCTAACCGAGCATGGTAAAAATGCCATTATTCAAGGTGAAATGCCAAGATATAGATTGTTTAAAATCATGCATGAGACCGAATCTGTTCTATTTGGAACAAATTCGTTTTGGGAAGGGATAGATATTCCGGGAAAAAGCCTGACCGCCGTAATCATTACTCATCTGCCGTTTCAATCGCATGAGGATCCAATTGTCAAAGCGAGAATGAAAAGTTATCAGTCAAACGGATTAAACGGTTTTTCTAGGTTTATGCTTCCTGATATGATACTAAAATTGAGACAAGGCATAGGCAGACTGATACGCAAAAGAACCGACATCGGCGTAATAATCTTTACCGATAGCAGGCTCATAAACAAGAGTTATGGCAAAACCGTAAGATCCAGCCTGCCTTTTGATGTGGATATTCTTAGTCTTAGTGATGGAGTAAAGAAACTCGAGCTGTTTTATGCGTAAAATAATTGTGCTATTTTGCCTTGCAATTTTTTTCCAAGGATGCGCAAAACAGGTAAATTATATCAATGTTAATCGTTCCGGCTTTAATAAAATTAAGCGGCAGATAGAGAAGCTGAAGCAGGCATCAATATCAGGAAATATTATATACAAAAATAAGCCCTCCCCTTTTGATGCGATTTACAAAAAAACAAAGTCAGGATATGTTATAATATTTTTTAATCCGTATATGGATGAGATTGGAGAAGCGATATATAACGGCAAAATGAAATATAAATTTGTTAATGGGTTTAATAATTCGTTTAAAAAAGTTTTAGACAAGCTATCGAAATTCCTGCCGAATCTGATTTTTGGTAAAATAGAATTAAGTGATAAAATTTACAAAATAACAGACAGCGATATCTATTTTAAAGTTGGCAAAATGTCTATAAAAATGAATTTGAAAAAATTAGTAATAGAAAAAGCCGAATTACAGGGAATTAGTGTTGATTACAAAGCTTTTCAGAAGCTTTCAAGCGGCTTTTGGATAGCAAAAGAGGAAGAAATATTCTATAATGGTTTTATGATTGCAAAATTAATAATAAATGACAATGGAAAATAACAAGCCTAAAGCTATTTTATTTGATTTAGACGGCACATTGATTGATTCCAAAGAAGATCTTATGATAGCAGTTAACAATACTATGAAACAGTTTGGATATGCACCATTAGATCGAGAACTTATTTTAAGATATGTAGGCAATGGTATTAAGCAGCTTCTTTCCGACTGCAGCGAACGGAGCGGAAATTTAAAAGATATGGTTGCGTGGTTTCTCTCTTTTTATAGAAAACATCTTTTAGACAATACCAAGCCATATCCTTATATCATTGAAATGCTTACTATTTTGAAGGAAAAGGATGTTAAAATGGCTATTGTAACAAATAAGATGACCGAATTATCAAACACAATATTAGATAATCTGAACATGTCAAAATTTTTTGATGCTGTCAGCGGAGGAGATCTATTTTTAAAGAAGCCGAATCCTGAATTAATTGTTAAAACTGCAGATAAATTGGATGCTGAAACTTATGTTGTGATTGGCGACAGCGAAAACGATATTATTGCTGGAAAGATAGCTGAGTTTGAAACGGCTGCGGCATTATGGGGGCTTAGATCCCCTGCCCTTTTAAGGAGTCTTCATCCGGATTATGTTCTATCTGAAGCGAGAGATATTTTAAAAGTTATATGAAATCAATAATTAAAGAACATAATGCTGTTATCAAAAAATTTTTTAGTGAAAATGAGAAAATTATCATTGAAGTTTCGAAGCTGATTTCGGATGCGGTTAAAAATCATCATATTATATTTTTTTTTGGAAACGGAGGCAGCGCCGCAGATAGTCAGCATCTTGCAGCTGAGTTTGTAAATAGATTTGAAAAGGAAAGAATTGAGCTTCCGGCTTTAGCATTAACAACCGATAGCTCGGTTATAACAAGCATTGCAAATGATTATGATTATAATGATATCTTTTTGAAACAGATTAAGGCTCTTGGCAGACAAAACGACATAGCGATTGGCATCTCCACAAGCGGCAACAGCGAAAACGTTTATAGGGGAATTGTTGCAGCTAAAGAAAAAGGGATAAAAACAGTTGCATTTCTGGGTAACGATGGCGGCAAAATTAGCAAAGCTGCAGATTATCCGCTTATCGTTGAAGCTAAAACAACAGCAAGAATTCAAGAAGCGCACATTCTTTTAGGACATATAATATGCTCCATGATAGATAGAAATATATGAAAGCTGCTATTATTGATATGAAAGATGCTTCGCGGACAGCTAATTTAATTTGCAGGAAAGGCAAAATTGTGTTTACAAACGGATGTTTTGATCTGATTCATGCCGGACATACAAGTTATCTAAGACGGGCAAAAGCACTTGGGGATTTTCTGTGGATTGGTGTTAACAGCGATGCTTCCGTCAAACTAATTAAGGGCGACAAAAGACCTATTATTGCCGAACTTGATAGAATTGAAATTCTGTCAAGCATAAGATTTGTAGATTTTGTAACATTGTTTAACGATAGCACGCCTCTTAAATTGATTAAAGCGATAAAGCCCTACATTCTGGTAAAAGGCGGCGATTATTCGGAAGAGACTGTTGTAGGATTTAATTTCGTAAAAGAAAATGCGGGAAAAACCGTTATTCTGCCGTTTATCAACGGTAAGTCATCAACGCTTATAATAGAAAAAATAAGAAAATTATATGAAAATTGCTAGATATGCAGCAGTTATTACCATTATGCTTTTTGCCGGATTTGGATTTATGTACTACAAATTTTCGCCAACTTATAGATATTCCAATAAGGCAGATGCGGCTTTAAAGAACGGAAATTATCAAAAAGCTCTGAAACTTTACAAACAATCCCTAAAAGCATATAGATATAATCGTCATGCTATTGTTGGAAAAAATAGGGTTGACCAGCTTTTAGAATCGAAAAGATTGTTTAATATTGCTGAGGCTCGCTTCGATATTCTCAAAAGGGAAATCAATAATCCTTTTCAAAAATCTGATAAAGAAAACATAAATTCAGAAATAGAAGCGCTTTACTGGAATTATTACAATAAGATTGTACCATTTTCAAAATTTTATGCAGTATCAAAAAAGCGGCTAATACAACTGAACAACTATTACAAAAAAATAAATGCCAAAAATTAATGATATTTTACCTCAATATGAAAAAGATATGACAATCAACGGCTTATCTGCGCAAAGTATAAAAAGCTATATTTCCGATATTAAACCTATGATTAAATTTATGCAGGAAAAAAATTTTAATAATTCAGCCAATAGTTTTCTTCATCAACTCTATGTGAATAGATACAAATCTTCAACTATAGCACGAAAAATAGTGTCACTAAAACGGTTTGCGAAATTTCTCAATGAAACTGTTTCGGCAAAAGCTCCACGGTTTGAGAACCCGCTTCCGAGATTTTTGGAAAAAAGAGATGTCATGGCAATTCTTGATAATGAAAAGCTGAAGGAAAATTTTAGAGATAAAGCGATAATGGAACTCTTTTATTGCGGACTTAGAATTGGTGAGATGGCTAAAATAAAGATTTCCGATACTTCATCTAATTTGCAAATTATACGAATTTACGGTAAGGGATCTGTTGAGAGGATAGTGCCGATTACAACCGATGCATCAAATGCATTAAGAACTTATATCAATAAGAATAATATCAAGAGATATATTTTTATAAATCGATCGGGAAATCCAATATCTGTTAGGGGTATAAGAAATATTGTTTATAAATGGAGCCAGGCGGCATTGGGATATAAAATAAACCCACATTCATTGCGTCATTCTTTTGCAACTCACCTGCTTGAAAATGGAATGGGAATCAGAACAATACAAACACTTTTAGGCCATAGCTCAATTAATACAACCGAACGATATGCCCATGTTAATATCGCACTGTTAATAGACCAATATAAAAAGTCGTTTCCATTAAAATAATGCATTCATTATTTGTAAATTGAAAGGATTAATTCCTACCTCAAATCTATTTAATAAAATTAAATAAGGAGATACAACTAAATTACTATGAAACTGTCTGACTTTGACTACGATTTGGATCCTGAATTGATAGCAAAATATCCGTTAAAGGATAGAGATAACGCAAAACTTCTTGTTTATGATAGGCATTGCGGCAAAATATATCATCGTAGGTTTAAAAATATAGTGGATTATCTTAAGCCCAATGATCTGTTGATTATAAACAACACAAAAGTTATACCTGCAAGAATATATGCAAAAAAAATAACAGGTGGAACTATTGAACTTTTAATGGTCAAAAAATTAGATGGTAATAACTGGAGCTGCATGGCAAAAGGAAAATTGAAATTAGGCTCAAAAATCATCTTTGAGGACGGTACGGCAGGCGTGGTAACAGGGTCTGACGAAAAAATAAAAACTATATCTTTCGATAAAGATATTATGCCTACTATTGGAAAATTAGGTCACATGCCGATACCTCCATATCTGAAAAGATCAGATGAACCGAGCGACAAAATAGATTATCAGACGGTTTATGCAAAAAATATAGGAGCTGTTGCAGCCCCAACTGCCGGACTTCATTTTACAGACAGTTTGATTGATGAAATTAAAAATAGAGGTATTAATGTTGGAGAGTTAACGCTTCATGTTGGAATAGGGACATTTATGCCTGTTGCTGAGGAGGATATTGAAGATCATAAGATGCATGAAGAACTCTTTGTGATTGATAAAGAGCTCGCTTCACTTTATAATGATACAAGAGGTTTTGGAAGAATAATTGCGGTAGGAACAACCGTAGTAAGGGCGCTTGAATCATCTCTTGATGAAAAAGGAAAGCTTCAAGCAGGCAGATCCGCTACTAAAATATTTATATATCCTGGCAAGAAAGTTAGTTCAATTGATGCTCTGATTACTAATTTTCATCTGCCTAAATCAACCCTAATGATGTTAGTTCAAGCATTTACAGGCAAAGATATAAAGCCAATATATAATATCGCAATTCGTGAACAATATAGGTTTTACAGCTACGGCGATGCGATGATGATTTTATAGGAGCTGCAATGATAACAGAAGAGAAAGCGCTTGTTTTGTTAAAAGGTGATTTGATCTCTATCGGCAGAGAGGCTGACAAAATAAGGCAGGCAAAACTTGGTAAGAAAAGCTATTACATTTTAAACAGGCAGATAAACTATTCAAACATTTGCATTACAAGGTGTAAATTTTGTGCATTTGCAAAATCGCTAAATCAAAAAGGCGGATACGTTCTTGATCATGACAAAATATTGAAAATAATTGGTGAAAGAAAGGCAGACGAAGTTCATATTGTAGGAGGCATTCACCCTGATCTTCCTTTCTCTTATTATATAGAGATGATAGAAATGATAAGATCTAAATATAAAAATATTTGGATTAAGGCATTTACTGCCGCAGAGATTGATTATTTTTCACATATCAGCGGACTTTCGGTTGAAACGGTTTTAAAAAAACTTAAAAGTGCGGGTATCAACTCTCTGCCTGGCGGTGGAGCGGAGATTTTTTCAGAAAGGGTAAGGCAAATCCTTTACCCAAATAAGATAAGCGCTGACAGATGGCTGCTTATTCACAAAACTGCTCATCTATTAGGCTTAAAGACAAATGCTACCATTTTATTCGGTCATATTGAAACGGATGTTGAGATAGTTGAACACTTGTTCCGATTAAAAAAGCTGCAGGAGGAAACCAACGGGTTTGATGCTTTTATAGCCCTTCCATTTCATCCGGGAAACAGCATGCTTGATCTTCCGCCTGTTTCTGCCATAAAAATACTTAAAGTCATTGCGTTATCAAGAATAATTCTCTCAAATTTCGACCACATAAAAGCATATTGGGTTATGCTTACACCAAAGTTGGCTGAAATAGCTCAATTTTTTGGAGCGGATGATCTTGATGGTACAATAGGCAAAGAGCGCGTAACACATTCTGCAAACACTATTTCACCTGCTGCTATGAGTGAACTTGATTTAAGAACATTGATGATTAATGCAGGATTTCTGCCCGTAAGGCGTACAGGTAATTATAGGATTGCATCCTGATGAAAAGATATAACTATTCAGATGCGCTTAAACTTTTTGATAAAGATTTTTTAAGTCTGATGGAAGCTGCCAATGCAATTAGATATGAAAAAAATCCAAAAAAACATGTTACTTATATCGTTGATACAAATATAAACTATACAAATATATGCTCTACAAAATGCAGCTTCTGCGCTTTTTATAAGAACGAAAATGACAAAGAAAGCTATACATTAGACATCGATCAAATCGAAGAAATTGCAGAAAACTCTGCCAAAAAAGGTGTCAGCACTCTTTTGATACAAGGCGGTTTAAATTCAAGTATTCCGTACAACTATTATCTTGATATGGTTCATCGGCTTACAACTGATTTTCCAAAACTTTTTATACACGCATTCAGCCCTCCTGAAATTGACCTAATGGGTAAAATAAGCGGTAAATCGGTTAAAGATGTTTTAATCGATCTTAAAAATAATGGACTTAGGACGATTCCTGGCGGTGGAGCTGAGATTTTAACCGAGAATGTAAGAAAAAAAATAGCTCCTTTGAAAATAGACTCCGATGCATGGCTTGAAATAATGAAAATAGCTCATCAGTTAGGCTATAGAACAACTGCTACAATGATGTTCGGTCATATAGAAAGAAAAGAAGATATAATTAATCACCTGATGAGACTTAGAGAGATTCAAGATGAAACAGGGGGATTTACAGCTTTTATTTGCTGGGATTTTAAGCCGCTGAATACCGCTCTTCAATCAAGAAAAAAATATATAGGCTCAACCGACTACCTTAAGATTATAGCTATATCAAGAATTGTCCTGGATAATTTTGATCATATTCAAGCATCCTGGTCATCTCAAGGAAAAAAGACTGCCCAGGTTGCTTTATATTGCGGCGCTGATGATTTTGGAAGCATACTAATAGAAGAGAATGTCATGAGATTGGCAGGACATAGAAATAGAGCAACTGCAGATGAGATAAGACGCATAATTTCAGATGCAGGGTTTGTCCCCTTTGAGAGAGATCCGTTGTATAACATTCTTTTGTGATAACAACATCATGAGACTACTGTATAGAGTTTCCAGCAAAGAGAAGCAGCTTTTTTCATTTGACCCTCTTTCATCATTGTACAATTTTGTGAATCTTCATAAAGTTTGTTTTCCCGCGGTCATGCATCGGAGAGCTTGCAAGAATAATAATTATATCCCCTGTTTTTGCCATTTTTTTGTTAATTAATGCCTTTTCTACTTCAATAACCATCTCATCTGTGTTAATCATAGGTCTCATTCGGAGAGACTTGGCTCCTTTTACGCCCCAATAAAGTGAGAGTTGCCGCATAACAACCTCATCAGGTGTGAAGGAAATTACAGGCACTGATGGTCTGCATTTTGATACCAGAAGTGCTGTAAACCCTGAACGTGTAAAAGCAACTATACACTTTGCACCAACGTCAACAGCAGCTCTGACGGCAGCGTCTGCCACAGCAAAGCTCAATTTTTCATCGTCTTCCAGCTTAAGAGTGAATGAAGAAAGTCTCCTATGAATCAGAACACTTTCACTTTCTGTATAGTCAATTATTCTCCTCATCATCCTTACAGTCTCAATAGGATACTTGCCTGCGGCTGTCTCGGCAGAAAGCATCAGAGCATCAGTACCGTCAATCACAGCATTTGCCACATCTGTTGCCTCTGCCCTCGTTGGTCTCATGTGTTCGCGCATAGACTCAAGCATTTGAGTCGCTGTAATTACTATCTTACCCCGCTCATTGGCCTTACGAATAAGATCTTTCTGAATAAGAGGGACTTCTTCCGGTGGAACCTCTACTCCGAGATCGCCTCTGGCCACCATTATTCCGTCTGCGGCATCAAGTATGGAATCGATATGCTGAAGTGCTTCTGGTTTTTCGATTTTTGCAATAATTGGAATAGCTGCACCGTGCCGGTTCAACCACGTCTTGATTTTCCTGATATCATCAGCCATCATAACAAATGAAAGTGCAACATAATCTACTCCCATATCAAGCCCAAAGGCAAGATCATTTCGATCTTTTTCTGTAAACGGACTTAGGGAAATCTTCGAATCAGGAAGATTTACACCTTTATGGTCAGTCAGAAGCCCCCCATCTTTCACGCGTGCCATAACGGCATTTTTTCTTTTTTCTGCAACAACAAGCTCTATCAACCCGTCGTTGAATAGAACCCTTTGCCCATTTTCCAGGTCATCAAGAAGGGCAGGATATGATATAAAAATTGTCTGTTCAGTGGTAACATTATCTCCTGGCTTAAGCAGGACAAACTGTCCCTTTTTCAGATTAACCGCACCGTTCTCAACTTTGCCGATTCTTATTTTTATTCCCTGTAAATCCTGCAATACTGCTATAGGTTTTTGAAGTTTGCGACTCCACTTTCTGATAATGTCAATATAACGCCTGTGTTCCTCATAAGTTCCATGAGAGAAATTCAGCCTTGCCACATCCATTCCTGCTCTGATCATAGATGCAATCATCTTTTCCGACGATGTAGCCGGACCTATCGTGCAGACTATCTTTGCCCCTTTAATCTTCATATAACCTCCATCAAGTGACCTTATCAAATATGGCACAAATCATCTCTGTCTATACTGCCATTTTCTTTACGGCAAATACCTAACTTTCAACTCTTTAGAGGTGCCCTTTATGCAATTGTTCTTTTTAACTGAAACCTGACCTACTTTTTTGATTAAAATTGACCCACCCCTTACAAATTAAAATCATATCATAATTTCAAATATTTTCACATCTCATTTTTAATTCCTCAAACCTATATGGAGGCGATCTCAGCTGAGAGACTGCCGCAGTCGCTCCACTCATTCGCAGTGACAGAAGGGAATGCAAGATGGCTTCGGCAAAGCCTCGCAGTGTATGACCCCGATGACCCGCACATTTCATCCCAAATTCCTATATCCTGAATCCTGAAACCTGAAACCTGAACATTGTAGGTTTAACTCCTGCCGCTATTTTGCCCTATTTGTTATAAGAACTCCTATGATAACGAGCACTCCTCCTATTATCGCGCTAGATACTATCTTTTCATGGAGGAATACAAAAGATGCTGCAGCGCCGAACACAGGAACCAGATTAACAAATATACTTGTTTTAGCTGCTCCAAACCGTTCTACTCCTTTATACCATACACTAAAAGCAAAGAATGTGGCAAATATAGACATGTACAAAACCGATGCCCAAGCGGAGAGAGGATATGACAGCAAATTCTTGTTACCACTTTCAAGCAGAGCAAAAGGGATAAGATATATTGTTCCTAAAATTGTAGAAATAGCAGTGACTTCTATAAATGGCAGCTTTCTCATCGCTATTTTACCGGCAACGGAATAAACAGCCCAAAGAAAGGTGGCTACAATCATGAAAAGATCTCCAGTATTAAATTCCAATTTTTCTATCGTCTCCAAAGAACCGTGAGAGATTATAAATATTACCCCGAGAAGCGAAATTATGACTCCGGCAATCATCGCAGGGTTAATCTTTTCTTTCAGTACAAGTGCAGCTATCAAAGTGGTCAGCACCGGATTAAATGCTACTATAAGAGCGGAATTTGACACTAATGTCATTTTTAGCGAGTAAAGATAAAAAAAATTGTATGCTGTGTATCCGCTTAAAGCCATAAGTGATAATAAAAAAAAGTTTTCCTTAATATCTTTCAGAATGTGTTTGTATTTTAGTGCGATTATTACAGAAAACAGTATTGATGTTATCAGGAAACGAAGAAATGCAAATGTAAACGGCGGAATATATTCTATTCCCAATTTTGAAATGGGGAATCCTATACCCCAAATCATTGTAGCAAAAATTAGTAGTAAAAAAACAAAATAATCATTCATATATCATGATTTTGTCAGCTAAGCCCTATAATTGCAAATATTCTTCCCGTCTCTTCTCTTTTGCGCCATGAGTACAAAAGATCGCCCCTGCAGCCTGTGCAATATTCACTTATATGAATATTATTTTTATTAATACCGCAATTTATCAATATTTGCCTATTTATTGATGCTAAATCAATATATGGTTTGCCGTTTTTTGTTAAATAATCATACTTCTTGAATCTGCCTGCGACATCAGAAGAGACCTCATAGCAGCACTCTCTAATCGACGGCCCTATCCGAATTTGCAGATCTCTATGATCGACATCAAATTTTTCGACAAGATCTTGTACACAAAACTTTGCAATCTCTTTATCCGTACCTCGCCAGCCTGAGTGCACTGCCGCTATCACCTTTTTTTTATTGTCATACATTAAAATAGGCACGCAATCGGCAGTAGCAATTGAAAGAAACAGTCCACATTCATTAGTTATAACTGCATCAGCTTCAAAAATAGTTTTCGTTTTTTTTGTAACAACAACAATATTTTTGCCGTGAATTTGTTTTGGCCGATAACATAATTTTATTTTATCAGCTAATCGGCTTAATTTTGCAGCCTTTATTATTTCTGCCGCAGAAGACTGTCCATAAGGCACACAGTATTTAAATTCTCTATTTGTAAACAGATAGAGAATCTTGCTATCGCACTTCATAAAAGCTCCCATTTTTTTAAATTAAGTTTATAAAGTATCAAAAATATTATGCAGCCTGTTATGTTTGACAAGGGCAGAGCTGTCCAAACGCCGAATGTACCGTAACCCAAACTAACGGAAAACAGGTATGCCAATGGTATCATAAGAAAGAATAGATTGACAAGATTCACCATGCTTGGCGTGAGAGTATCTCCGGTACCCATAAAAACTCTTGAAAATATGACCGTAACCCCTACTGCCGGATAGCTAATAGCCTGAAGTTTCATAAAAAACGATCCGTATGCTATAATTTCCTTATCAGATGAAAAAATTCCTATAATCTGGCTTGAAAACAGAAAATATATGACTGATACGATGAAAATAAATCCAACGGTATAAGTTAAAGCTATGGATACGGATTTTTTTAAAAGATCAAACCGCTTCGCCCCTATACTATAACCTACCATAACAAATGCTGCATTACCTAATCCGAATGTTGGAAATAGTATAACTTGAAAGCTTCTTATCACTATTCCGAAAGCAGCAAGTGGTTTTGAACCGAAGATGCTGACTATCCTAACAATCACAAGCATGCTGAGAATTCTCCAAGTCAAATGCATTGCCGCAGGTATAGCTTTTTTTATTATAGGTAATGCAAAATGCGTCGCCGTTGCCATATATCTTTCAAGAGATATATTAAATACGGATGACTTTTTAAGAAAATAGATCTGAAGTATTACTCCGCACAAACGTGAAATAACCGTACTTATTGCAGCGCCTTTTACTCCAAGAGGTGATATAATGCCTAATCCGAATATCAATATAGGATCTAATATGATGTTAATTATATTTGCCGCCACCACCACTTTAAGCGCTTGAGCGGGTTTGCCCATGCTTCTTAAAGCTGAATTTATTATCGGCAGAACAAAAAAAAGTGGCATTCCGTAAAAAGTTATTAAAAGATAACTTACTGCGAGGCTATAACTGTTTCCTTTTAGCCCGAGGATAGATGGCAAAGATTCGGCAAGTGCTCCGGAAAAGAGTAGAATCACTAACGAAATGGGTATAGATAAAACTAAGGCATCATAAAGAATATGTGGAATTTTACCGTTTTCCTCCTTGCCCATTTCTATTGCAATGAAGCTTCCTGACGCGGCTGATATACCAAAAGCCATTGCCATAAAAAGCATAAGCAGAATTGCCGAGCTTGTAACCGCAGCAATTGCAGCATAACCTATTTTTGATACAAAAAATGTATCAACGAGATTGAAAAGATTCTGAAAAAACATTTCGGAGATCATAGGAAATGATAATCTCCTAAACTCTTTTGCTACCTCTTTTTTAGTTCCGTTACGAAATAGCAATGGGCTCACGCTTGAGAAAGTTTTGCGTGTTGATAAAGAAAAGAGGAATCGATATTTAACACTTCCCCTGCATTTCCGCTAAGAATAATTCCTTCAAGCAGCCCTTCATCGCTAACAATTAATTCATCTTTGTATCGTTTCATAATTTCAGCAAGAATTAATGCTCCGGCAACAAGAAGATCTTCCCTCCCTTTTTGGACAACAGGATATAATTTGAGAATAGCAGCACTATTCAGCTTGCTAAGTTTTTTTATTATTTCCGTTACAGATCTAAGTTTCATTCTATATCCGTTTACTTTTGAAGAATCGTATATGCTAATCCCAAGCATCATTGCCGCCAATGTTGTAGGTGTTCCTGCAGCAGCAATCAATGTGGAAGGAACATCGCTGGAAAGTTTGTCTGATATATTACTGTTAATCCATCTTTTTGCCTTTGTTAATTCCATATCATCCGGCGGGTCGGATAAAAACCGCTCTCTTATTTTTAATGCTCCTATCGGTATGGATAAAGTTGCCGGCTTCTCTTTGTTGATCGTTATAAATTCGGTGCTGCCTCCGCCTATATCTACAATCAGAATAGGACGCATCGGGTTAATTCTCATCATAACTCCTGATGCAGTCAGAATGCCTTCGGTAATACCTGTTATAACATCGACTTTGATTCCTGTTTTTTTATGAACAGCTGCCGCAAATTGATTTTTATTATCCGCTTCGCGTACTGCGCTTGTCGCTACAGCTTTTATTTCCGAAGGCAAAATTCCATACTTTGTATAGCAGATATCATCGCCGAAATATTGCAAAATCTTTATAACTCTATCTATTGCGCTGCTGTATAAATGACATTTTCCCCCTTCTCCGAGTCGTCCTATTTTTGATATTTTTTCTATAACATCTAAATTATCGTTTACAATTAGAAGCCTGACTGTATTTGTTCCTATGTCTATTGATGCTTTCACCTAATTAAACCGAATAGGTTGTATATCAAAGCGGAAAGCAGCATTGAAGCCGGAACCGTAAGAAACCACGCATAAAAGATATTTTTAAGTATAGAAAGGTTGATGGCTCCTATTCCTCTTGCCAGCCCGACTCCAAGAATTGACCCGACCACAACATGGGTGGTTGAAATAGGGAGGCCTATTTTAGAAGCCACAAGTATTGTTGTGGCTGCACCAATCTCAGCAGAAAATCCTCGTGACGGCGTTAATTCCGTTAGTTTTTTTCCAACTGTTATAATCACCTTATATCCGTATGTAGCCAATCCCACTACAATACCTATGCCGCCGAATGCAAGAATCCATATACTTATCGGCGACCCGATTGCTACGGAATGAGATTTAATTGCATCCATCATTCCAACAAGCGGGCCTACTGCATTTGCTACATCATTTGAACCATGTGCAAATGCCATATATGAAGCAGTAATAATTTGAAAATATCTAAATATTCCTTCTACCGCAGGCAATCTTCGCCAAGGTTTTTTTGTCATATCTGATTTTATTCTTGATAACAATACAGATGAAACTACGAAAGCAGCTACACCAAGCAGCGTTGATATGATAAAAGCATTGTAAAACGGCAGATCAAGATGAATGTTTTTTAATCCTTTATAAATAACCGACATGGAAAGCAAAAAAATAAGATAAAAGCTTATGATCGGCATATAACGCTTAGTTGCTGCAACAGGAAATTTACTTCTTAAAATCTTTTTCAATATGAATGAAAAAACTAAAAATGAGATGGCACCGCCCATAATAGGTGAAATAATCCAACTCGCTACAATCTTGATTATTACAGACCAATGTATAGCTGCAAAACCTTTTGAAATAATGCCGAAACCAACAACGGCTCCCACAATTGATTGCGTTGTTGACACAGGCCATCCTATTTTCGTACATATATTAAGCCATATTCCTGCAGCCAGCAAACTCGATAGCATTCCAAAAATATAATCGTCTGGATTTAAGCTGAATATCAGCGGATTGACCACACCCTTGCCTATTGTTGCTGCTACATGATTGCCTGCAAGAACAGCTCCGAGAAATTCAAAAATCCCGGCGATGATAATAGCCTGTTTAAATGTCAGCGAATGTGATCCAACCGATGTTCCCATGGCATTTGCAACATCGTTAGCGCCAATATTCCATGCCATATACAATCCGACAACAGAAGCAAGAATTAGAAGAATTGCGTCTGTTGATATCATCTTGCGAGAATTAGTTTAATCCTATTACACATCTTCTCGGCTGCATTTGCCAATCCACCCAAGGTTTCAACTATTTTCAATAAAAGTATTAATTCGGCCTTACTGAAACTATCTTCTTCAGCTACCACCAGCTTTGTAAGCTCAAGCTGCAAACCGTCGGTTTTATGCTCCTGTCTGTTCACATCAAACAAAAGTCTTTCAACCTCTTCAACAACCGGTCCGCCAAAAGACGATTCTCTTAAATCATCAAGTTTTTCTATTATCAATGCAGATTTTTTTACAACTTCAATACTATTTTCTTCGAGTTCCTTAAGTTTTGTTTTTATGCCATCGGTTATGGAAAACCGTTTTATGCTCATCAACACACCTATATCTTCTGCAACATCCGCTATGGAATCTTGAGCCGAAAGTATATGAAGCACATCTTCTCTTGCAACAGGCATAAGAAGACTGCTCGGCATATTAATCCTTATCTCATCTTTTATCTTATCCGCTTCATATTCAAGATTGCTGCATCGCTTCGCTTCCTTAATAAGCAGATCGTAATCTTCGGCTATAAATGCGTCGGAAATGGGACCGACCACATTAACGCATTCAATCACCTTACCCATCATTCTGCGAAGTGAACCAAATGGTGATTTCGTAAATATGCTAAATATACCACCCATATACTCCTCCTAATAATACAATTTTTCAGCAATTGTACTAAATATTGTGTTATTATCGGCTGCAGCCACAGGTTTGCCGGTATCGCCTCCTTCTCTTATGGACAGATTAATGGGAACATCACCTAAAAACGGTATGTTAAACTTCTTTGACAGCATTTTGCCTCCGCCTTCTGAAAAAATATAGCTTTTTTCACCGCAATGGGGACAAATAAAATAACTCATATTTTCGATAACTCCCGATATAGGAACCTTGAGCGACTGAAACATATCTATTGCTTTTTCAGCATCACTCATTGCCACGGTCTGAGGGGTTGTGACTATTATCGATGTAGAAATAGGGACCGATTGCGTGAGAGTAAGTTGAGCGTCGCCTGTTCCCGGTGGAAGGTCAACGATTAAATAGTCCAAATCTCCCCATTCAACATCTTCTAAAAGCTGCTGTATTGCCTTGTGTATCAACGATCCTCTCCATATTATAGCTTTTCCAGGAGGCATCATGTTTCCTATTGATACAACCTTAATGTTATACACTTCAATCGGTTCAATCTTTTTGTTTTCATTAACGCCGATAGACCTGCCTTCAATTCCAAGCATCGTGGGTATATTAGGACCATAGATATCCGCATCCAGCAATCCTACCTTATATCTTTTCCCTAATTCAATAGCAATATTTGTGCTTATGGTAGATTTTCCAACGCCTCCTTTGCCGCTAGTCGTTGCAATAATATGCTTTATCGTAGGAGCAAGATTTTTATTTACAGGTTTATCCTTTTCCTTCGTAGAATGAACGGACAGTTTCAAGTCAACATCTATTATTCCATCTACAGATTGAGCAGCAGCAGGAATACTCTTGCGCAAAGCTTCAATTGTCTGCTGGTTATCTGTTTTTATATCAACCTCAATTATCGCAACTCCAGCTCTTACTTCAACATTTTTTATAATACCAAAAGATATAATATCTCTTGAAAATCCCGGATAAATCACATTTTTTAATGCCGCTAATACCTTATCTTTCATAGATCTCTCCTTTTACAAATAGTATATCAAGCTTGATACTACTATATTTTATAATTTATGTAAATAATAAGCTTTCACCGTCAATCTTCAATAAAGACAAGAGCTTTTGCCAAAGATTTCCTTTTTAACTCTATCTAAAGTTTGACAGGCTTTTTCACTTGCCTCGTTTGTTCCTTTTTTCAACATATCAAATATATCCGAATCTGTTATCTCAGCTCTCTTTTTTCTACAAGAAGAAAGTTTGTCATTAATATGCTCTACCAATATTTTTTTACACTCAACGCAGCCGATTGAGGCGCTTTTGCAAGAGAGGATAATATCATTCTGCCGAGAAGTTTCGGTAAATAGTTTATGCAGAGCAAAGATGGGACATATTTCAGGTCTTCCAGGATCGGTGCGTCTTTTTCTTTGAGGATCGGTATAACTCTTCATTATTTTTTTAGCCGTTTCTTCCGGGTTATCCGAAAGATAAATCGCATTGTTGTAAGATTTGCTCATCTTTCTTCCATCAGTTCCGAGAATTTTAGGCATAGACGACAAAAGAGGCTGCGGCTCCGTTAATATCTTCTTTTGATAAAGATTATTGAACTTACGCGCAATCCATCTTGTTATCTCTAAATGGGGCAGCTGATCGTTTCCTACAGGGACATAATCGGCATCGTAAAGCAGAATATCACTTGACATAAGAACCGGATAGCCGAGAAATCCAAAATTGTTTACATCTTTATCCTTTAGATTGGCAATCTGCTCTTTGTATGTAGGGTTTCTCTGAAGCCAGCCTAACGGTGTCAGCATAGAAAGCAAAACAGTCAATTCGGAATGAGCAGGTATCTCCGATTGAATAAAAAATGTTGCCTTTTTAGGATCAAGGCCAAATGCAATCCAGTCTCTCACCATTTCAACACTGTCTTTCGCTATATTGCTGCTTTTAGATAATCCTGTAGTAAGAGCATGGAGATCGGCAACAAAAAAATAACATCTGTTGCCTTCGTTAGAAAGTTTAATCCAGTTTGAAAGAGCTCCGTAAAGATTGCCGAGATGCAGTTTTCCAGTAGGTCTCATTCCGCTTAAAATATTTTTCATTTCGCCTCTTTTATGTGTTATGTATCAAGTAAAGTAAAAAATAGGAATATATCATCTTATGCTGCACAGCCTTCATTTATTAACTTAACACTTTTTTATTAGCCTATTAAAATATTTATTAAAGATGTCAGTGTTGAAAATATGAAGCTGTTTAAAATTCCGCTGAACAAAAGAACAGCTATAATAATCATGCCATACGGCTCAAGTCGCATAAGGGCAATCTTAGATTCTATCGGAAGAACTTCCTCTAACATATGTCCTCCGTCAAGCGGAGGTATAGGTATCAAATTAAATATCATCAGCATAAGATTAATCGCCACGCTGTAATACAACATCGAGCCTAAAGGTGCAGCAATAAAAGTTGGAAGAAAAATTGTAAGTCTTATAAGCACGGCTGAAATAACAGCAAGAAACAGATTCATTACAACTCCGGCGGCAGAAACAAACAAAAGCGCCCTTTTCCCCCTAAGATACGATGGATTAATTGGCACCGGTTTAGCCCATCCGAAAAGAACAGGCGATCCGAAAAGAATAAGAAGCAACGGTACTGCAATCGTTCCGATCGGATCGATGTGCGGCAGCGGATTAGCCGTAAGTCTTCCGGCTAACTTAGCTGTGGGATCTCCAAATTTATAAGCAACATATCCATGTGCAACTTCGTGAGCAATAACAGCAATGAGGATAGGAATAGCTGATATAATAATTGTTTGTAGTGTATGATAAATTTCCATTGATTTTTAAAAATTCAGAAAAAGTATGTCAATAATATCACCTGCCATCTTGGCGATACCTTTTTTTATTGCACCTTGTTTATTATTATTAACGACCGATGGTGAACCGTTGGAATCATAATCTTCAAATTCTATCATATCATTTTTTCCTCTTATCTGCTTTCCGTCTTTTTTCAATTTAAATGAAACCGAAATTATTACTCTGTCTCTTGTGGACTTTCCATTCTTATCATATGCAATATGACTGTTGTTAATGCTGTTAATTTTACCGCTTAATATGGATTCGGCTTTGCCAATATTAGCCAATCTTAGTCTTTTGTTCGTAATTAAGTTACTTGTTATAGCAGATGCCATCAGCTGTCCAGCATTAGCAACATTACTGATATTTTCAAATGTTTTCACATACACGGTTTTTACCGGCAATGTATTTACCTCAGCAAGAAACGAATAACCGCACCCGGTAAGAAGCAAAAAGCTAAAAATTAAGAGTTTTTTCATGCTACCAAGTTAACAACTCTGTTTTTTACAACAATTATTCTTTTTATAGGTTTTCCATTGAGAAACCGCAGCACTTTCTGCGATTCGGCGGCAAGAAGTTTAATCTTTTCTTCCTCCAAGTCTGGGCTCACCTGAATCTCGTCTCGCAATTTTCCGTTTATTGTAACAGCTATGTTAACTTGATCAATAAATATCTGATCTTCATTGTAATTCGGCCAGTCTGCTTTAGAAACAAATTTGTTCTCTGAAAACTTTTCCCACATCTCTTCACAAAAATGAGGCACCATAGGAGTTAGCATCTTTATAAGAGCAGACGCTGCAAAACCTGCAACGATGCGATCGTTTTTGTCTTTAATCTCATATTGATTAAATTCGTTGGTCAATTCCATAAGTTTGCTAATAGCGGTATTAAAATGGTGATGTTCCATATTCTCGGTTACTTTTTCGATAGTTCGGTTCACAAATGAGAGAAATTTCTTCGAGCTGTGTGAAAGTTCATCGTATATAACTGCATCTGCACTCTTTTGAAGATGAAGTTCATTTGTAAAAGGTAATAGCAGATTCCATACTCTATTTAGAAATCGATATGATCCTGCAACACCATCATCACTCCAATCAAGATCCTTTTCAGGCGGCGCTGCAAAAAGTGAGAAAAGTCTCGCCGTATCTGCTCCGAATCTACTTATAAGCTTGCCCGGGTCAACTACATTGCCTTTTGATTTACTCATTTTTGCCCCGTCTTTTATAACCATGCCTTGCGTTAGCAGTCTTTTGAACGGCTCGTCTTTATCTATAAATCCAAGATCTCTAAGCACTTTCATAAAATATCTTGCATAAAGCAGATGCATAACGGCATGCTCAATACCTCCGATATATTGGTCAACAGAGATCCACTTGTTTGCAATCGTTTTATTAAAAGGTTCGGTATCCGATTTCGGCGATAAATATCGCAAGAAATACCATGACGACTCAACAAAAGTATCAAAAGTATCTGTTTCACGCCTCGCAGGCATTCCGCATTTAGGGCAATATATTTTAACAAACGATTTAACTTCGTCAAGCGGAGAACCTCCGACACCTGTGATGTTTACATAATCGGGAAGCAGAACCGGAAGCTCTTTTTCGGGTATTGTAACAATACCGCAATGATCGCAATATACAATAGGTATTGGAGCACCCCAGTAACGCTGGCGTGAGATATTCCAGTCTCTCAATCTATATTGAGTAATTTTTCTGCCTTTTTTATTATTTTCAAGAAATTTGGTAATCTCATTTTTAGCCGTCTTGTTATCCATTCTGCTAAATCTATCCGAATTAACAAGCTTGCCGCTTCCTGTATAAGCAACATCCTTTGGTATATCAAAATCAGGCAGGATAACATATTTAATCGGTATATCGTATTTTTTTGCAAAATCATAATCTCTTTTGTCGTGAGCGGGAACTCCCATAACAACACCCGTAGCATAATCCATAACCACAAAGTTAGCGGCATAAAGCGGTATTTGCTCGTTATTAAGCGGATTTATTAGGTATATACCTGTGAAAACACCCTCTTTTTCTCGTGTGGCAAGCTCCGCTTCGGATGTAGTTCCCATGGCACTTCTCTCGGCAAATTGTTTTACTACCTTTTCTTGCGGATTATTTTTGATGATTTCCGCCAATTTCGGATGAAGCGGTGATATGGAAATGAATGTGACACCATAAATTGTATCAGGCCTGGTTGTAAACAGATCAAAAGATTGATTATCGCTGCCGGCAACTTTGAAGTTTATCATTGTTCCGTAACTTTTCCCAATCCAATGCCTCTGCATGGTCAGCACCTTTTCCGGCCACTCTTTCAGTTGATCCATATCGCTAAGCAGCTCTTCAGCATAATCGGTTACTCTGAAAAACCACTGATAAAAGCTTTTCTTTTCAACTTCACCGCCGCATCTCCAGCACTTGTCGTCCACAACTTGCTCGTTTGCCAAAACAGTATGGCAGCTTCCGCAGTAATTTGCGCTTGATTTCTTTCTATATGCCATGCCTTTTTTATACATTTCTATGAAAATTTTTTGTTCCCATCTGTAATATTCCGGAAGGCATGTTATAATTTCCCTATCCCAATCATAAGAAAATCCAAGCGTTTTGAGCTCTTCTTCCATCTGTTTTATATTGTCCAATGTCCATTTTTTCGGTTCAATATTGTGGGCAATGGCAGCATTTTCTGCAGGCATTCCAAAAGCATCAAAACCGATCGGATGAAAGACGTTATATCCATTCATCATCTTAAATCGTGCTATCGTATCCCCAATAGTATAATTTCTCACATGACCCATATGAATTTTGCCTGACGGGTATGGAAACATCTCCAGCACATACTGATTTTTGCCTAATTTATCTAAATGTGTTTTGAAAAGTTTAGATTCATTCCATCGCTTTTGCCATTTTTTTTCTATTGCGGAAGGGTTATATTTTTCCATTTTTTTAGTCTAAAATTGCTCCGCGGCTTGCAGATGTGACGAGTTTTGAATATCGTTTCAGATAACCGGTTTTTATCTTAGGCTCTTTTATCTTAAACTTACTGCGGCGCCGATTAAGTTCATCATCTGCCACCTTCAGCTCTATAGTTTTGTTTTTCACATCTATTTGGATTGTGTCGCCATCTTCTACCAAGCCGATCATTCCACCTCTAATTGCCTCAGGAGCAATATGTCCGATAGAAAGTCCACGCGTTGCTCCGCTGAATCTGCCGTCGGTTATCAAGGCAACCGATTTATCAAGCCCCATTCCTGCAATAGCAGACGTAGGTGCAAGCATCTCTTTCATTCCGGGTCCTCCTGCAGGACCTTCGTATCTAATGACAACAACATCACCTTTTTCTATCTTTTGCTTATATATGGCATCAAGTGATTCTGCTTCCGAATCAAACACTTTAGCCTTTCCTGTAAAATGCAGTATAGATTCATCAACACCGGATTGTTTTATAACTGCACCGTCCGGTGCAAGATTACCTTTCAAAATTGCCAGACCGCCCTCTGCAAAATAAGGATTATCAATAGGTCTTATCACATCATTATTCAAAACGATACTATTTTTATAGTTTTCCTTCAAGTTCTTGCCTGTTACTGTCATACTATCACCGTTGATAACCCCGAGTTCGCTGATTCTTTTAACTACCGCCAACACACCGCCTGCATCGTCGAGATCCTCAAGATGGTATGGTCCTACCGGTGAAAATGAACAAAGATCAGGAACTTTTGCACTCATTATGTTAAAATCTTTTAGTTCAAACTCCACGCCTGCCTCTTCTGCCAATGCCAATAGATGCAGCACTGTATTTGTCGAACAGCCGAGAGCCATGTCGGTTGCAACAGCATTAAGAAATGCATTCCGTGTCATAATGTCTTTCATTTTGATATCTTTTTTCACGAGATTTAATATCGCAATACCGGCTTGTTTGGCAAGGCGAACTCTCGTAGAAAATGGTGCGGGTATGGTTCCGTTTCCGGGAAGGCTTATTCCCATTGCTTCACTTATACAATTTATCGAATTTGCCGAATACATTCCCGAGCATGATCCGCAGCTTGGACATCCAGCATTTTCCAGCGCTTTTAATTCCGTATCATCTATCTTTCCTGCAATTCTCGATCCCACTCCTTCAAATATCTGAGCAAGATCAATTGCTCTTCCTTTATATCTTCCCGCAAGCATAGGACCGCCTGACAAAAGAAGAGTAGGTATATTGACGCGAAGTGCTCCTATGAGCATTCCAGGGACTATTTTATCGCATGTAGGCATAAGCACAAGTCCGTCAAAAGGATGAGCACATGCCATAGTTTCAACGGAATCAGCAATAATCTCTCTGCTTGGAAGAGAATAGTGCATTCCAAGATGGCCCATCGCTATGCCGTCGTCAACGGCTATTGTATTAAATTCAACAGGCATACCTCCGGCCATATAAATACCTGCTTTCACAGCTTCAGCAAGCTGTTTAAGATGTATATGCCCCGGAACAATATCGTTTGAAGAGTTAGCTATGCCGATTATAGGTCTGGATAGCTCGTCATCTGTGAATCCATCAGCTTTCCAAAGCGATCTATGCGGTGCTTTATCAATACCTTTTATCATTACATCACTTCGTTTCATTAACAACTCCTTTTAACTATTATGACGCAATTATACTTTTATTACTCATCATGTCAAATATAAATTTTTGACATGATGCTATAATTTTATTTAAACTCCTTTATCCATTCGGTTAATATATCTAAGTTGTCAAGCTGGAACTGCTTTTTCTCTCCTGTTTTACGAATTTTAACTTCGACATAATTATTTTTGATTCCTTTCATTCCGACAATCACGGCAATGGGCAATCCTATCAGATCGCTGTCGGCAAGTTTAACACCGGCTCTTTCATCTTTGTCATTATATAACACTTCTATATTTGCTTTTTCTAAAATAGCATAAATCTTATCTGCAAGGTTTATAACATCTTCATTTTTCCCAAGCGATAACAAGCTGACCTTGAAAGGTGCAATGGAGCTTTGCCATATTATGCCGTAATCATCATGCGATTCTTCAATAGCTGCCGCTGCTATTCTCCCAACTCCGATTCCGTAACATCCCATTAGGAAATGCTGCCTTTTGCCGGACATATCCAAAAATGTGGCGTTCATGCTTTTTGAATATTTATCTTCCAATTGAAAAATATGGCCAACCTCTATACCGCGAGTCTCTCTAAGTTCATCTCCGCATTTAGGGCACAGATCTCCGGCTTTTGCATTTCTAATATCAGCAAACATATCAACGGAAAAGTCTTTACCGTAATTTGCATTCAGAAAATGTTTATCTTTTTTATTTGCCCCGCAAACCATATTTTTCATCTGTCTTATCCTGTTATCAGCAATAATTTTAATATTAGGAGCATTTACAGGACCCATAAACCCGGCAGGAAGCGAAAGTTTCAGCAATGTAGATTCCTCTGCAGCCTTTATATCATCGGTGCCGAGAATATGTTTTAATTTCGCATCGTTAACCGTATCGGAACCGGCAATAAGCAGCATTATAGGTTTGCCGTTAGCCTCGACCATAACGGTTTTAATTGATTTGTCAGGATCCGATTTTAAAAATCTGCAAACCGATGATATAGTTTTGCAATTCGGAGTATCAACAATTTCAATCTGTTTCTCAGGATCATTCGAAGCGATAAATTTAGATTGAGCCGCTTCTGCATTTGCCGCATAATCGCAGCTGCCGCACGACATAATTTTATCCTCTCCCGTATCGGAAAGCACCATAAATTCCTCAGACATATTGCCGCCTATCGCACCTGAATCGGCTTTTACAATTCTATATCCGAATCCAATTCGATCAAAAATCCTTATGTATGCATCACGCATCAATTGGTAGCTTTTTGACATACCATCTTCATCCATGTCAAAGCTGTATGCATCTTTCATGATAAATTCTCTTGCTCTCATAAGACCGAAACGAGGTCTTATTTCATCTCTAAACTTTGTTTTCATATGATATAATGTTTGCGGAAGCCTCTTATAAGATTTTAAAAATTGAGCGGCAATATCGGTTACGACTTCCTCATGGGTTGGGCCTAAGATATAGTCGTTTTCTTTTCTATCTTTAATTCTTAAAAGTTCTTTTCCATAATGTTCCCATCTGCCGGAACGCTTCCATAAATCGGAAGGCTGCACAACCGGCATATCCAATTCATGCGCACCTGCGGCATTCATCTCTTCTCTAATGATAGATTCTATATTTCGTATCACACGGTGTCCAATTGGAAGATAGCTGTATATTCCACTTGAAACTTTGCTTATCAATCCGGCTTTGATCATCAATTTATGCGATATAATTTCCGCATCATTGGGATATTCCCTTAATGTATATAAAAAATAGTTAGTTTGTCTCATTTGAATCTCCTTTTGTTATTATTTTATCTGCCGAGAAGTTTTTTTGTATATTGGTGAGCTGGATTTTTGTAAACCTCTTCCGTTTTACCCGATTCTACTATTTTTCCTTCGTAAAGTACATACACGTTTGATGAAACATAATGAATCAGATCAAGGTCATGTGAGATAAAAAAGTAGCTGATTCGGCTTTCCTTTTGAATATCCCGAAGCAGTTCAATCAGTTCAAGTTGTACCGTTACATCAAGAGAGCTGGTTGCCTCATCTAAAACGAGAAGTTCAGGCTCTGCGGATAAACTCCTTGCAATTGCCGCTCTCTGAGCCATGCCGCCTGATATTTCATGAGGCTTTCTTGATAAAACCGACATAGGAAGTCTTAGCCGCTTGAATATCTCTCTAATTTTGTCGTCATTATATTTCATTCCAAAGGCAGAAAACGGCTCACGCATACTTCTTCCTATTGTCATTCTCGGATCAAATGAATTTACAGGGTTCTGAAACACCATTTGAATACCTTTTCGACAATCAATATTTTTACTATCCGCAGGCTTGCCTTTATATACGATTTCACCAGCATCAGGCATTTCTAACATCGTAATTATTCTCGCAAGTGTCGATTTTCCAGAACCGGATTCACCAACGCAGCCAATGATACTGTTATAACCAATATCGACGGAAACCGACTCAAGTATCTGTTTTTTTCTCTTTATAAAAGAGCCTATATTATACGTTTTAGAAATATTCATAGCCCTTAAAAGATATTTTTCGTTCTGCTTATCTGTTGTTAATTTCATTATTTTGATTATAATATAGCAAAATATTAGTTTTTGAAAGGAGATAAAGATGAAAAAAGGAATACATCCGAAATATGAATTAACGGTTATAAAATGCGCCTGCGGCAATGAGGCATCCGTTAGAACAACTAAAAAAGATATTGTGGTTGATGTATGCAGTGCATGCCATCCTTATTATACGGGAAAGCAGAAGTTGCGGGTTGTTCATGGCAATATTGAAAAGTTTAACAAAAAATACAACAAAGGTTAATTGAAAACAGACATTAATGTAAAGCTTATAAACAGCACTTCAAACCCGGAATCTTTGGTAACGGCGGCTGCAAACATCTGTTATGAGAAAAGAGAGGATTTTGAAAATATAGATGTTTTGTCAAACCCAAAGCTAATAAAAAATGTGATAAAAATGGGGCATCTTTCCATTTTGGAACATGTCTCATTTACATTTTTAATAACAGGAATGTCAAGAGCCTGCAGCCACCAGTTGGTAAGACATCGCTTGGCAAGTTTTTCTCAAAGAAGTCAAAGATATATTGATGAAGCTGATTTTGACTATGTCGTACCCGATTCAATAAAGCAGAATAAAGCCGTGTCTGCAGATTTTACAAAATTAATGCAGCAGATTTCGGCTTTTTATAAAACTCTTTTATCATCGGAGACGCCGAAAGAGGATGCAAGATATATACTTCCAAACGCTGCTGCGACCAGTCTTATTGTCACTATGAATGCAAGAGAATTAACTCATTTTATTACGCTGAGAACTTGTCTTCGAGCGCAATGGGAGATAAGAAAGATAGCTGACAAAATGTTAGCTCTTGCAAGCGAAAAGGCAGGTGTAATATTTGAAAATGCAGGACCTGTATGTGTGAGAGGAGAATGCACGGAAGGCAAGCTGACTTGTGGAAAAATTGAACAGGTTAGGGAAAGATACCGGAAGAAATATTAAATTAAGCATTAAAAAGAAAAGATAAATTCTTGCTTTCAGCAGCATTCAAATGACAAATTCCATTTTGTCTCTGCGGATTTTCACTTCCGTCACTGCGAGGAGCAGGCACAGATAACGGGGTCAGGTCTTCATTCTTGACAGTTTTAAGGAGATCTTGGGGTCGTAAGGAGATCTTGGGGTCGGATCTTGCATTATCATATTTCTTCTCAATTTCTCTTAACACACGGCTAATAGTTGCACGAGCATCGGGACAGGAAAACAGAACAATAGGGGTTTGCCCTTGAGAGTCAGTTGAAAGATGTCACTGCGCGATTTCTCTTTTCCCGTCACTGCGAGGCTTTGCCGAAGCAGTCTCTCTTTCCGTATTGTTTCTCATATGTTAAAGCTAATATAAAATCCCCACCTAAGGCGCATTAAAAATCCCCACCCAAATTGCTAAACTTTGGTTGATATGTAAA
>VAPE01026319.1_pt1 | contig 41741 bp, 36 predicted proteins | sample 3393911 | NCBI WGS metagenome assembly VAPE01 (sample SAMN08290436, study PRJNA428436) | hydrothermal vent metagenome | isolation source: Deep-sea hydrothermal vent chimney | place: Atlantic Ocean: South-mid Altantic Ridge
AATAACTTGTTTGAATGAAATACTGATTCTATCTGCCTTTGCTCAAACATTATTTTTTCTTAACACATATTAACTTGAATTTTTTAACGCAAATTTTGTAAGGCCAAAAGAGAAAGGAAGAAAAGAGTGGAGGGATTGCTTCGCAGGATTTAGGATTTAGAAAGACATTTTATCCTAATCCCTGCATCCTAAATCCTCTTTCCCTTCCGTCACTGCGAAGCCTCTCCTCTCTTTCCGTTTCGTTTTTCGCAGCAACAAAACGGAAAGAGTTTGACCATTAGCCTCTGCTATGGTATTATTATTATAAAAAGGGGAAGAAGAATAATGGGAAACAAAAAGATAGAAAAACTAATTATAGGATTTATCGTAATCACTTTTATCTGTATAGCTCCGATAACATCGTCCGCTTTCGGAATAGGCAGCTTAAAGGAGGCTCTTTCTAAGAATGGATTTTCTCTAAAATTTATCAATCAGGTTAGTAAACACTTTATTCCGCTGCATATTGTTTTAAGAAAAAATTTTCATCATAAAGAGAGCGCTGCTCAATATAAGCACTATTTTAATGCAGAATCAATAAAAAGAATTACAAGCTTTTACAAAATGCATAAAAATCTGTTTATGGACGGCGGAAAGCAGGGAGTTGACGGCACGATTATCGCATCAATTTTATTTGTTGAAACAAACTTCGGAAAACAGATAGGCGGATATAGCGTGAGCAATGTTTATGCAAATATAATTGCATTTGGCAATAAAAATAAGGCGGAAAAAAGAAAGACTAATTGGGCGATAAAACAGATGCGGGCGCTTCAAACGATGTGGAAAAAGGGCAAAATCAATATTTTTGCCCTTACAGGTTCATGGGCAGGCGCATTTGGCATATCTCAATTTATTCCTTCAAGCTACATAGCTTATGCGGTTGATGGAAACGGTGATGGAAAAATAGATTTATACAACTTAAATGATGCCATAGCAAGCGTATCAAACTTTCTTATAAAGGAAGGCTGGAACGGGAAAAATAGATTAAAAACTATCCTGCACTATAATAAAAGCATTTATTACGGACAAACCGTGATAAAACTGAGCAATATTCTAAAACATCATAAAGCATAGCATGCCGTTGACAATTGGGGGTGACAGTATTATATTGATAGTAGGAGGTAAAATATGAAGATTGATAACACTCTTATAAACAACATACAGAACAATTTCAACGATCTAAATAACATTGTCAAGGATTTCAACCAAAATCAAACAAATGTTCCATTAAAGAATTCCAACGCCGATTCACCTCAAAAAATAAAACAGGACAGTGCTGAGCTTGTAGGAAAAGTTATTGCAATTAAAAATCATACTGCGGCGGATATTGCAGCGCTGAAAGTAACTAATAATATGAAAGGCTCTCTCCTGTTTTTGTTGGCATAATAAATGCAATGAGACGAAAGCCTGCCGTAAACGGCGTGTTTTATCCCGATAATCCTGAACAGTTAAGAGCGTATCTTTCAACTGCTGCAGGCAGGGGAAAAACAAAAGTTAAGGCTGCGGTTATCCCGCATGCCGGTTATATCTATTCGGGAGAGGTTGCCGCTTCATGCTATAATCTAATGTTACCTGCCGATTATTATATTATTATTGCGCCAAATCATACTGGGCTCGGAACAGCTTATTCTATTATGATTGACGGCTCATACATTACACCTCTTGGTGAAGTTATGATAGATAGGCCGCTTGCAACAAAAATATTAAAAAATTCTACTATTTTAGAAGATGATCCGATTGCTCAGCTTAAAGAACACGCAATTGAAGTTCAGCTTCCTTTTATTCAATATGCAGCAGAAATTGCTGATAAACCGTTTAAAATTGTTCCTATCGTCCTTGCTACTCAGGAATTCGACTATTTAGAAGAGATTGGAACAGCAATTGCCGATGCCATAAGTGGTAAGTCTGCCGTTATTATTGCAAGCAGTGATATGAATCATTATGAAGATCAAAAAACTACGATTGAAAAAGACGATCTTGCCATTCAAAAAATGATTGAACTTGATCCTCTCGGTCTGATAGATACCGTGCAAATAAATAAAATAAGTATGTGCGGAGTAGGACCGGCTACAGCAGCTATGGTTGCCGCTATTCATTTGGGAGCAAAAAAAGCAAGTTTGGTGAGCCGTTCAACGAGCGCCGCTGTCAGCGGTGATTACGATCGTGTTGTAGGCTACAGCAGCGTCGTTTTTTATTAGCAAATAGTCGATACTGAAAAAATGAAAATGGGACTGTCTCCGTTGAAATGGCAACTTTTATGTCACTGCGAGGCTTTGCCGAAGCAGTCTCACGGCAGAGATTGCCGTGCACTTTTCATGTGCTCGCAATGGCAGGAACAAGTGGGCTTTGCAATGAACAACTCTTCGGTCGATGCCGAGCTAAGCGAAGCGAAGCTAAGCTAAGCAGTCTCAACCAAGTTGCCATGCAGAAGGAATTTGAACTAAACTATAAATGTGGAAACAGTAAAAAAATTTACCTATAGATATCCTTTTTTATTCATATTTGTCGGTCAGCTCCTGATTTTTTTGCTGCCGTCTATCTATGTTTTGCTTACCCTTACTATATTCTTTTTGACATTATATTTATTGAAATTGATGAAGCCTGCGGCTCTCGTTTTCTCTATTCTCATAATAATTATATTTTATCAATCCAATATCGGAACAATTGCTCCTGTCAAATGGCATTACGGCAATATAACCGGCAAAGTTCAAACATTTTCCTCTGAAAAGAATAATATTTATAGTTTCGTACTTAAATCCGGTAAATTAAAATATTGGGTAAGATCAAAGAAGCCGGCTTTTTATTCTGATATCGTTACGCTAACGGGTAGATTTCATCCTCTTAAATCAAATTGCGGTTTTATGGGTTTTAATTTCTCAAATTTTTTAAGATCAAAAAAAATATCGTCGTATATCAACGCTGATAAGATAACTCTTGTACACAAAGGAGCATTCAGCCGCATTGATCGTTTAAGGGAAGATATTAGCGAGAAGTATAAAAAATGGCTCAACAATCCTGAGGTTGCATCAAGTCTTGTTTTGGGAAGACAACCGTCATCTGAAACATATATGAGATATCAAGAGGCAGGTGTAGGGCATATTCTTGCAGTTTCAGGTATTCATTTAGCATTCTTTCTTCTATTTTTTGGATTTATATTAAAAATCATAATTTACAATCTGCCCTTCATTTATCAGAAGTATGATGCAAGTCGCATAATAGCTCTAATTTTATTATTTGCATCGCTATTTTTTGTCTATTTTACAGGGCTGCGAGTATCAACAGTCAGAGCATTTTTAATGATCGCCGTATATCTATTTTCAATTATTTTACGAAAACGATTTGACAGCATCAATACTCTTTTTCTCGCCGCTTGCCTGATAGGACTAATTATACCGTCTGATTTTTTAACAGCAGGTTTTATACTGTCATTTGCTGGCACAGGCTCAGCTATAATTTTATATAAACTAATAGCAATAAAAAACAAATTGTACAAAACCGCTGCTTTTTATATAGCAATTTTTGTTTTGATGCTGCCGATTCAAATTCACTATTTTGGTATCATCACTCCTTTTGCTCCGCTATCAAATTTTATTATTCTTCCTTTTGTTGAATTTATAATCATTCCCGGTTTACAAATTTTGTCGCTTGTATTTATTGCTGTACCGCATAGCTATATTATCGTACCGTTTTCATCTTTAATAAATTCTTTATTTACCTTGTTATCAACTCTAATTAATGGTTTTGACAAACTGCCGTTCTTTATAACTCCGAAATTTAACTGGACGACAGTTGCAATGACCTATTTTTTAATAGCCTTGCTGCTTATGAGAAAACGAAATTTTTTACCGTTGACATTGATAGCTGCGGTTACATTGATTTTTTTTGTTGCAAGAGACTTATCACCCCACCTTTATATAGAAACAAAAAGTAAAAATATATTAGCCGTAAGTGGAGAAACTGGCTGGCTGATTGCCGGAAAACAAGATTATACCATTAATAATCTTATAAAAAAAGACGGTATAAAATATCTATTAACTAAAGCGCCCGAAACTTCATATCCGTTTTCTTCGCAATTTACAAAAAGCCGCATCGCGATATCATTTAAAAATATTCATATCATTGTACAAAAAGGGTTAGTTATCATGCCGAGCAAACGGATTTTAGCACCAGCAAAACTGCTTATAAGATTTTTCCCATTTTTTCATGTTGATATTTGTAAATAGCTGATCTTGCGAGCGTTGCGCGGCAATCTCTTCTCTTTTGGCCTTACAAAATTTGCGTTAAAAAATTTAGAATTTAGAAATTGTTTCTACTCAAAAGATTTCTCCGACTTCATCTTTCTTAATTTAATATTCTCTCTTTCTTTTTATTTCTTTCAATTTTTTCTCGGCGTCAAATAACGGATGAGGATCCTCAGGAAAATCTGAAACCGCGATATATAATTTTATTCCTGTCTTTCTGAGCGTCTCCTGTATTCTATAGCTTATTATCTCCAAGTCATATTCTTCTCCGATGTCTTCTTTGAGAAGGATAAAAACAAACGAATCGCCTCCATTTCTTGCAAGTTTTCTAATTCTATAATTTATCTGCAGTTTATTTATGCTATCAACCGTATCCATTAATACTTTATCGCCTGCTTCTATGCCATTTTTATAATTTATCTCCTTTAAATCTACCAGATCTATTAAAAATAGCCTAAAAGGACGGCTTTCTTTCTTTAATGTAGCGATGCCTTTTATAAAACTGTCCCGCATAAGAAATCCGGTTTTAAAATCAATATCAAAAAAGATACTACGCCAAATGTCAAGCTCGGGATACGAGGTAGATAGTTGAGTATATACAGTTTTTTCTTCTCTCACCGAACTCATGAATAAATCAAAGCGGTCCAAGACTATTGAAGCTATTTCAGGATCAAAATGGCTTCCCTGTTCTTGTATCAATAGAGAACGCGTTTTTTCAACACTGAAAGCGTCTCTATAAGGTCTTACGGTGGTAACCGCATCAATAACATCGGCAATTGCAAGTATACGCGCACAATATGGGATATTCTCGCCTTTTAGTCCATTGGGATAGCCGGTTCCGTCCCATCTCTCATGATGGTATTTGATAGCCGGAATCAAGGCTGAAAAACGACTCATACTGCTTATAATATCTGCTGAAATTATGGGATGAAGCTTGATTATATTAAATTCAGATTGCGAAAGCTTTCCTGGTTTAAGGAGAATCATATCGGGTATGCCTACTTTTCCTAAGTCATGAAAGAGTCCTGAAGCATAAAGATTGTTTATATCCGGTTCATCAAGCCCAATCTTAATGCCTATAGCCTTAGAATACAAAGCCACTCTCTCGGAATGACCTCTTGTATAGGAATCCCTGAACTCCATAGTTGAAACAAGCAGTTTTATCAATTCCGTGTCGCTCTTGTCCATAAGCAGCTTATTTTGCCTCTTAATATCCAGATTAATAAGCTCCAGCAGCATCTGCTTAGCAAACAGATTAACGGCAATAGTTTCCATTTGAATATCGTCTATATGTTCATAGCAGCAGCACAGCAAACCGAAACATCGTTTCTCAATTTTGATTGACACAGCAATAATAGTAGAATCAGTATGAGAAAAAATAAACGGCTCGCATTTTCGTATTCGATCTTTTTTCTCCTTAATAACAGAAGTAAATCGTTTGATGTTGTTATCAATCGGCAAATTATCAAAACCGAATTGCTCAATACACGAGTCTATGCAAAAGGTTTTACTTTCATTATCATAAAAGAATATAGTATCTGCCTCAAGAGCATATTTACCTTTCTTAATCAACGGCTGTATTAAGCTTTTCCTCATCAATTGCCCGTATCAGATATTAATAGCATCATTTTGTGATAAAATTTTCTTATTTTTTCATCCTTTTTTGATTTTTCAAACAAATTTATTATAATTTTACCAAAAAGCTCCAACAGCTTTAAATTTTTATCGTTGAAACTTTTTTTAGAAAAACTTAGGGCAGAAAGCTGGCCAAAATATTCACCGGTTTTATAAAAAAGAGGAACTCCCATAAATGAACGCAGACCGGCTCTTTTCCACTCAAGATGAGCATCCGAAAATTTGTAATAAGCATTGATTATTGTAGGTTTTCCTGATGTTCTCGACACTCCTGCAGCATTTTTACCAATAATAAGATTATATTTTTTATCCGATGGGACAATTGAGCTGTACTTTTCTTCTATAAAAAAATATTTGTAATTAATAAATTTATTATCAACTACCATTCCCAGTCCTATTGCGTCTACATCAATAATCTTTGTCATTCTTTTCAATGAGCGATTGATTCCCGACAGATCCGTTTTAGATAAATCAAGCGCAAGATCTATTGCTTCGTTTTTAGTTCGATCATAAAATTTGCCCGTTGCAACAATAACTAATATTAGGAAAATAAACTGAATAATAATCAAGAATATCACCAGTGCAATATGTAAAAGAGCCGAATTAGACTCCTCGACTAATTTTTTGATTCTCAGCCCCGATAAATAGGTAAACTGATACAAAATCTTATTTTGCATCATACTTATCTGTTTTGTAAGATTGGTTATGACGCTGTTAAATGATGCAAGATTCTTGATTTCGCCTTCTATCTTACGGCTGCTGCTACTGATTTTTAATAATTTTTTATAATCTATTATGTATAACAAACGGTTTTTTCTGACAATCTCGTCAGGTTCATTTATAATTTCATCAATATCCTTTTTAATCATTATCCATTTGTCAAAACTTATATAGCCTTTTTTATATGCTGTTTGCAAATTAGTCTTTAAACGAACAGCGCCGCTGGTTTTATCTTTGTAAATCAAAAATAGCTGCTTAATATCTCCTTCAAAGAGATTAAGGTTGCTTTCTATAAACGGCACTTTTACTTTAAAACTTGATGATGCAATAGATTTTATAAATTCTCCTGCATTCTTATTTTTATATTGAATTTTATTAACGCTCTTTATTCTGTCTATAAACAGGGTTTGATTATAGTAAATATTGGTAAGATGATTTTCTGAATTGCGTATAGACAAAATATTAAAAATTATACTTAAAAAACCCATCAAGATAAAAAATGCAGACAAACCAATAATTATAGTCAAGATATATCTATAACTAATCTTATACAGAATTCTTTTGCCTATCATAACTTAAAAACTATACTTAAAGTAGTTTAAATTGTCAATAATACATTAATAACTGATGTTGCCCCCGATCTCTTCGCAGCGCACGATTTTTTATGACAAATGCCGATGACAGATATGCGTTTAGTCTGCAATTAATATATTGACAACGCAATTCTTTTATATAAAATCCATTTATGGCTTTTATAAAGTTTATAGCTTTTATTATTATCTGTTTATCCGTTTTGCCATCGGCTATGGCTTACCAGTACATAAGCGGTCATAATAAATCAATAAAAAAAGTCGTGCTGCTTGCCAACTACTTTTACACTATAAAAAAAGGCGACTCGCTTAACAGTATTGCAAAACGATTTTCCTTAACGGTAAAGAAGCTAAAAAGAATAAACCGAATATCTGAAAACTATGTAAGAGCCGGCGACAGTATCATTATACGCATTCCCAAACAAAAAAATATTTATGTAAGAATTAAAAATGTTAATTCATCAATTCTTGCATATAAAAACAGCTACACGGTTAGAAAGGGCGATTCGCTTTACTTAATTTCAAAGCGTTTTTCTGCAAATGTCAGTGAACTAAAAAAATATAATCATATTGGCAATAAGCCACTTCAAATAGGCAGGAAGCTCCTTGTTCCATCAAGGACTAATCCGTTAATAAGTTATCGAATGATGTCTGTAGCTGGTATCGTTGCGAATACAAGAAGAAAATTGGTTAAATATAATCTGCTCATACGCTCCAAAAGTTTAAGGTACAGGATTGTCAAAATCGCGGAACGGTATCTTGGATCACCTTATAAATTCGGCGGAGAATCGTTTAAAAAAGGTATTGACTGCTCTGCTTTTGTTATGAGAATATTCAGAAAAGTCCACATAAGGCTTCCGAGAACTACATGGACACAATATAGATATGGCAGGGTAATTCCAAAAAGCAGTCTGCGTGATGGAGATCTTGTATTTTTCAATACCCATAGAGGGCCTCATACTCATGTGGGAATCTATATAGGAAACAATAAATTTATACAAGCATCGTCAGGACGCGTGCATGCAGTAACAATCTCACGATTAACCGGACTATACAAAAGAATATTCGACCACGCAGTACGTGTAATAAAACGTTGACAAAATTTGTCCATCTGCATAACCATACCGAATACAGTCTGCTTGACGGCTCAGCGAAGATTAAAGACCTCATAAAAAAACTAAAAGCGAGCAATATGGAAGCTTGTGCAATTACAGATCATGGCAATATGTTCGGAGCTCTTGAATTTTATAAAAGCATGTTGGCAAACAACCTAAAGCCGATCATAGGTTCTGAAATGTATCTTGCATCCGATCATACAAAAAAAGTAAAAGAGCCTCATGGCTTTCATCATATTATACTTCTTGCTAAAAATGAGGTCGGATACCACAACCTGATGAAGCTTTCCAGCAGAAGCTTTACGGAAGGATTTTATTATAAACCGAGAATAGACAAAAAACTTCTCAGTGATTATTCAGAAGGTATAATAGCAGGATCAGCATGCCTTGCAGGTGAAATTGCCAAAGAGCTGCGATTCGGAAGGTATAATAATGCCCTAAAAGCTATTGCATCTTACAAAGAGATTTTAGGACAAGACAACTTTTATATAGAAATAATGAGACATGGGCTCGACGAACAAGAGCAGATAGACGGCGATCTTATTAAGATTGCCAAAGAGACAAACACTCCTCTTGTGGCAACAAACGATTGCCATTTCCTTGAAAAAGCCGAGAGTGCGGCTCATGATGCGCTGCTTTGCATCCAAACCGGAAAAGTTGTAACGGATCAAAAACGGCTCAAGATGGAATCAGACGAATTCTATGTCAAGACACCTGGTGAAATGCTTGAAATATTTTCAGATATTCCCTACGCGGTTGCAAACAGCTGCGATATAGCAAGCAGAATAGATTTGAATCTTAGTCTCGGCAATCCCACTCCTCCGCTTTATCCTTTCGTCGGTGCAGATGAACAAGACAGCTATTTGGAAAAACTCGCGGTTTCCGGATTAGAAAAAAGATTTAAAGAAGATAAGATTGATGATGCGATTAAGGACAAATATAAGAAACGTCTGAATTACGAACTTTCCGTTATAAAAAATATGAAGTTCCCGGGATATTTTCTCATTGTGTGGGATTTTATCAACTTTTCAAAAACTCATAATATTCCGGTAGGTCCGGGAAGAGGATCTGCTGCCGGTTCGCTTGTTGCATATTCAATACGCATAACGGATATAGACCCTATAATTTATAATCTAATATTTGAACGATTTCTAAATCCCGAAAGAGTTTCCATGCCCGATATAGATGTTGACATTTCAAACGATAAAAGGCAACAGGTTATCGACTATGTTGTAAATAAATACGGCGAAGATAAAACAGCTCAGGTTATTACCTTTGGGACAATGAAAGCACGAGGTGTTATTAGAGATGTAGGACGAGTGCTTGATATACCCTACAGCGAAGTTGACAAAATTGCAAAACTCGTGCCTGATACACTTGGAATCACATTGAAAAGCGCATTAGAAGATAGTAAAGATCTTAAAAGTGCGGTTAAAACAGATCCCAATGCCAAACATATATTTGAAATAGCAAAATCGCTTGAAGGACTAAAGCGCCACGCATCAACACATGCGGCAGGCATTGTTATATCGGATACTCCGCTTGAGCAAACAGCTCCTCTTTACAGGTTTCCAAACGAAGAAATGGCCGTTGTTCAATATACAAAAGAATATATGGAAGATATAAATTTGATAAAATTTGACTTCCTCGGACTGAAAACCTTAACAATTATTGATACCGCTGTGAATCTTATTAAAAGTAAGGTTAGCGGATTTGATATCTCAAAAATTCCACTTGATGATGAAAAAACATATAAAAGCATGTGCGAAGGACACACACTTGGTATGTTCCAGCTTGAATCAAGCGGAATGCAAGAGCTTATAAGAAAGCTAAAACCGCATGAAATAAACGATGTTATCGCTCTGGTGGCATTATACAGACCAGGGCCTCTCGGCAGCGGAATGGTAAACGACTTTATAAAACGAAAAAACGGCGATCAGAAGGTAAAATATCCGCTTCCGCAGTTGGAAAATACCCTAAAAGAAACATACGGTGTCATCTTGTATCAGGAACAAGTTATGCAAATTGTTATGGAGCTTGCGGGTTACAGTGCCGGTGAAGCCGATGTTCTAAGACGCGCTATCGGCAAGAAAAAGCCCGAAATTGTGGCAGCCGAACGAATACCATTCGTAAAAAGGGCGATTGTGCGCGGTGTATCACGATCTAAAGCCGAAGAGATATATGACCTGATGGCATTTTTTGCAGGATACGGATTTAACAAGTCACATTCGGCAGCATACGGACTTATAGCCTATCAAACAGCATTCCTTAAAGCTAACTATCCGGTTGAATTTATGGCTTCCATTCTCACTTCAGAACAAAATGACACGAGCAAATTAGCAAAATATATTGATGAGTGTAAAAGAATTAATATAGCCGTTTTATCGCCTGATATAAATATAAGCAATATTAGTTTTACACCTACCAATAATGGTGAAATTCGTTTTGGACTTGGAGCTATAAAACATGCAGGGACTGCAGCTATAAATTCAATTTTAAATGAGCGCAAAAACGGTGTTTATAAAGATATATATGATTTTATATCACGGGTTGATCTTAGAAAATGCAATAAAAAAGTGATTGAAAGCCTTGTAAAAGTTGGAGCATTTGACAAAGAAAGCAAGAACCGAAATATAATGCTTGAAAACCTGCCTGATATTTTAAACTGGGCCGGAGTAAAAAAGAAATGCGCAGGAGCAAATTCACTTTTTGATGAAAAGGAGATTGAGCCTACAAAACCTGCATTAATTCAAGCAGCCGAAACTTCTGACAAACAGATATTTTTATGGGAGCATGAACTGCTCGGATTCTTTTTGTCAGGAAATCCTCTTGCTGCATACGAAAGTGTTGCAAAAGCGTTAGAGGACACAACGGATACTGAGAATGTTAGAATAGCCGGTGTTATAACGGAGATTACAGAAAAAACAACCAAAAAACAGGATAAAATGGCATATATCAAGATCCATACATCAATAGGCGTTGTAAATACGGTGGTTTTTCCATATTTGTATAAAAAAATTTCATCTCGGTTTAAAATATCAGATCCGGTAGTGCTGTTCTGCCAGCTTGATCTGGAAAACAAAGAGGCAAAAGCATTTGATATGACGGATATTGATAAGCTCGCAAAAATAGTTCAAAAAATCACTTTAAGATTTAATGAAACTGAAATTAATACTGAAGTGCTTGATAAACTGGATAGTCTATTTAAAAAATGGCCCGGCACTTTTCCTGTTTTTATAAAACTTAGTCAGGCTGATAAAATATTGATTATGCGGGCAGGAAGTTCATTCGCTTTTAAATTATGCGCCGAATCAATGAAATACCTTTGCGACAACTTTTCCTGTAAGATCATCATCGAGCATTCCGGCCGCAAAAGATATTCAGGTCCTTACATAAAAAAAGGATAACTTTAGAGGTGCCCTTTAGTTTTATTTTTCAATTTCAATAGATAAAAAAGTGCCGCAGCACATTCACTTATAGAAAAATTTGTTGTACCTCAATAGCTCCTTTGATGGATTTAAGATCATCTAATGTATCTTGCGTTAATTTTGTATCAACACTTATTAAGGATATCGCTTCATCGCCTTTCTTCTGCCTGCCAAGTCTAAAATCTGCAATATTTGTTGAAGCTTTTCCGATAATAGTTCCAACTTCACCTATGAAACCTGGGATATCATGATTTCTCATAAAGATAATAATAGGCCTAATAGCTACTTCAATGGCAAAGTCATCCAAGCCTACAATTCTTGATTGACCTGATTCAAAAACAGTTCCCGAGATAGATCGGGAAGCTTTTTGTGTTATTAATTTTATAGTCAGCAAATTTGTAAAATTTTTGCCTGCCTTTCTTGAGGATTCAATAGTTTCAATACCTCTTTCTTCCGCAACTATACTGGAATTGACATAGTTCAAACTTTCTTCGAGATCCCTTTTTAATATACCGACATATATGAACGGTTTAAGAATCGGCAAAAAACCGGATATTGGTCCTGATGCCGAAATCTCAATTTTTTTAGCACTTCCATCCATAATAGTACGTAAAATTTTTGCCATTTTCTCAGAAAGTTTCATAAACGGAGAAAGATTGGCGGGCAGCTGAATATCCGGCATTGGAAGATTAAGAGCACTGGTGTATCCTTCACCTTTAAGAGCTTTTATAACCTCATCTGCAGCTTCTGTAGAAATCCGCAGTTGAGCTTCCTGCGTATTTGCTCCGATATGAGGTGTTACGATTATATTGTCAAGCGATAATAATGGCGAATCTTTAGGCGGCTCATGTTCAAACACATCAATGCCGGCTGATCTTATTTTACCTGATTTCAGTCCATCATAAAGATCTTTTTCATTGTAGAGTCCTCCGCGGGCGCAGTTTATTAAAATTACACCGTCTCTTGCAGCATCCAGCTCTTTTTTTGTGATAATATTTATAGTTTCTTCTGTTTTAGGAGTATGAATAGTGATAATATCGCTTCTTTTAATAAGCTCTTTAATATCTGATAAATATTCGCAATTCATGTTTGTAGCTTTTTCAGGTTTTATGTACGGATCATATACGAGAACTTTAGCGTTAAATGCTATGCATCGCTTGGCCACTTCCGGTCCTATATGACCAAAGCCTATTATACCCACAACTTTGCCGTACAACTCTTTTCCCATCCATCTTTTTCTATTCCAAATATTTTTATTTTTAAGTTCATCATGGGCATACGGAAGCATTCTAAGGCAGCATAGAATATGATTCATAGTATGCTCTACTGCTGAAATTGTATTAGCGGCAGGCACATTCATAACAAGCACTCCAAGCTTTGAAGCGTACTCTATATCTACATTGTCAACACCCACGCCGGCTCTGACAATAACTTTAAGCTTGCAAGCCGCATCTAAAATCGTTTTGTCAACGGTTGTGGCGCTTCTCGTTATCATTGCATCCGCATCATGCAAATGCTCTTTAAGCTTATTTTTAGGAATATCAGCTAAAATCTCAACCTCTATGCCCGATTTTTTTAAAATGTCAATACCAATTTCTGTAATATTATCCGTTATTGCGACTTTCATCTATTCTCCTTTATCAACTTTTGTATCGTACTTTCCCATACTATTTTAGGCATCATGCCCGAGAATCGTTTATATACCTTGCCCTTTCTATCAATAAATATGCTTGTCGGAATATAGTTCATGACCCCGAAAACTGTCTGACTCTGCTGATTTTGCATCACAACTTTGTATGGAATATTATATTTTTTAATAAACGGAGGCACATTATTAATATTTTGATCGGTGCTTATGCCTATTATATCAAGTCCCTGCTTGTGATATTTTTTGTATAAATTAACTAAATCAGGTGTTTCGGCATTACAAGGCGGACACCATGTAGCAAAATAGTTCAGCACCAAAACTTTACCGGTTTCATTAGATAAATTTACCCTCTTGCCGTATGGAGTTTCATAGCTTAATGCGCTGATTATAGATGTACCGCTGACCTTTTTCTTTCCGCAGGCCGAAACCGACATTGCAATGATAATAACAAAAGCAACTGTCGCAAATTTCAAAGTAATCCGTTTTTCGATCATCTATTCTGCCTCCTTTTGTATCTCCGATACTAAAATGCCGTCTCTATTCGGATATGAAGAATGTGCAATATTAGCCATAGAGCTATGACAAAATGCTACTGCCAATGCGTCTGATACATCAAGCGGCATACCTTCCAAGTTTATGTTTAACATTTTTTCAAGTATTGTTCTAACCTGCTCCTTAGTCGCCATGCCGTATCCTGTTATTCCTTTCTTAACCTCAGTAGGAGTATATTCATAAATTTTTATGTTCAAGTTCAACGCCGCAATTATAGCCGATGATCTCACCTGCCCCAGCACAAACGCAACATGGGGGTTTTTGGCAAAAAATGCATTTTCTACTGCCATTGCATCAGGTGACTTCTCTTTGATAATACCGCTTATGGTATCATAAATCTTCTTCAGTTTCTCAAGCATACTCATAGATTTGCCAAAAGTGAGCGAATCAAGTTCTATTCGACTGCCGTCCATCAATGCTATACCCATTATTTTGCTGCCGGGATCTATTCCTAATATTCTCATTCCTGCCGATTTTAATAGTTTTTTTTTAATTTGCAATATTAAATATTTGAAAAGAACATACCGGCTGAAAATCTTTGATTTTAAGAGTTTTGCAGAAAGGCTATTGACAAGAGCCTGATATTGTTTTAGATTAACAAGTAAATATAGTGAAAGTTGCGGCACTTTAAGAGCAGGGAGAACAAGTTTATGATAGATTTTCACACACATACATTTGCCAGTGACGGAGAGCTTTTGATTTCCGAGCTTGTAAGACGGGCATCTATAAACGGATATCAAGCAATTGCCATAACGGATCACTGCGATTTCTCAAATGTTGAAGCACTTATCGAATCGGTTCTCAGAGTAAAACCGTATTTGGAAAAACAGTATGGCATAGCCGTCCTTGCAGGTATTGAAATCACACATGTTCCTCCTGTTGTTATAGCCGATTTGGTTAATACAGCACGTTCGCTTGGAGCTCAAATAGTTGTAGTTCATGGTGAAACAATCGTTGAACCTGTAAAAAAGGGTACAAATAAAGCAGCAATAAAAGCCGGAGTTGATATTTTGGCTCATCCCGGATTAATCAGCGACGAAGATGTAAAACTTGCCGCTGCCTGCGGCGTTGCTCTGGAAATAACATCTCGGCATGGTCACTGTTTAACAAATGGACATGTCGCACGACTATCGCTAAAATATAAAGCTAAAATGGTGATTGATTCGGATACGCATTCCATCGATGATCTTTTAACGCAGGATAAGGCTGTATCAATCTTAAGGGGAGCGGGGCTTTCGGATATTCAAACCCGTAATGTATTAAACAACAATGAAAATCTATTGGGGAAAATAAAATGAATCGAAAAATCATCATCTTAATAGCTTTAATATTTATATCAGGCTGTGCTAAGTATTCGGTTAATACAAAAACAGTTACATCAAAAAACAGTATAATTTACAAAAATAGTTTAATAGAAAAAGGTACATTCAACTGGCATAAGGATAAGCTGCAGCCACCTCTTAAAGTGATCAGAAGATTCAAGGTAGGCGAACTGGCAAGGCAAAATGTTGTTATTTATAAAAACGACCTATTTATCGGTGATAAGCTTGGATGGCTTTACGAAATTAATGGTAACGGCGTTAGAAAGTTAAAAAAAGTGAATTCAGCCATAGTGGAAACAGGATGCACAACAAAAAATTGGCTCTATTTTTCCGATATAAACGGTAATATTTATTCATACGATATAGTTCATAACAGCTTACACAAACGTAAAGCAAACGCTCCGATATACTCAGCCGCCGTATGCAAAAACGGCATAGCATACTTTTTTGATGACAACTCAACTCTATACGCAGTAAAAAACGGAAATATGCTATGGAATACTCATTTTTTAAATTCGTTTATAAGCATGAAAGGCAGTGCGGCTCCATATATCAATAACAGCATAATTGCAGCTACATCTAACGGATACATATATAAAGTTAAAAACGGTTCGATTATTAATTCTGCAATGATAAATCCCAACATAGGAAATCCCAACACGCTTAATGATATTGATTCAACCCCTGTAGTTGATCTTATAGGAAACATCTACGCAGCATCTGTAAACGGCATCATAGCCGCATACGATAAGAATTTTAATATGCTTTGGAGAACCAGAGGCAGTCCGACCGTAACCGATCTCGTATTAAGCCCGACCGAACTTATTGTCTCTGGAACTGACGGAACACTTTCGGCTTATGATACGGCTGAAGGCAGCCTGCTATGGAAAATTAAGCTCAGCAAAAAACCTTTGATAGCAAGTGCAATAATGCTTGACAGAATAGTGTATCAGCCTACGATTAAAGGGTATGTTTATGCAATATCATACGATGGAAAGATATTATGGAAAGAAAAACTAAATTCTTCTGGATTTATTGCAAGTCCGGTTTTTCATAATGGAAAGCTCTATCTTTCAGCGCGAAACGGTATAATATACAAATTAAAATAAAATAACTTAGGAGAGAAAAAAATGAAAAAGATTTTAGTTACACTATTTGCAGCTATATTTCTAACAAATATAGGCATTGCATCGGCATCCATATTCAGCCGGCCGAAAAAACCGCTCAGCTTTAGCGCAATAAGCGCAAAAGACCTGAAGGCTGTTGTGAATATCAGCACATCTCATACGGTTATAAACAAATCGTACGGGAATTTCCACTATTTTTTTAAAGGCAACAATAATGATCCGTTTAACCGCTTTTTCAGCCAGTTTTTCAGAGGTTTGCCTAATACACCAAGGAAATATATTGAACGTTCGCTGGGCTCGGGATTTATAATATCACCTAATGGATTTATACTTACAAACGACCATGTTATAGATAAAGCGGATAAGATAAAGGTAAGACTGCCCAATGGAAAGGTGTATAAAGGCAAGGTAATAGGTGCCGATAAAAAAACAGATATTGCACTTGTAAAAATAGATGCAAAAAATCTGCCTACTATAAAGCTGGGGAATTCGACTAAAATACAGGTTGGCGATTCCGTTCTTGCCATTGGCAATCCGTTTGGATTAAATGGAACGGTTACAGCTGGAATTATAAGCGCAAAAGGAAGAGTTATCGGAGAAGGACCTTACGATCATTTTTTACAAACCGATGCAGCTATAAACCCTGGAAATTCAGGCGGACCGCTTGTCAATATTTATGGCGAAGCAATTGGCATAAACACGGCAATTATCGCATCGGGGCAGGGTATAGGATTTGCAATACCTATAAATATGGTCAAAGCTCTTCTTCCTCAACTAAAAAAAGGACATGTGGTAAGAGGCTATCTTGGCGTATATATGCAGCCGATAACAGTTGATATTCAAAAATCTTTTAATTTAAAAAATAGAGACGGGGCACTTGTTTCGGAAGTCGTTAAAGACGAGCCGGCAGCAGCTGCTGGAATAAAACGCGGAGATGTTATAACACAAGTAGATGGCAAAAATATAAAAGGTCCTACCGGTCTTGCCATAGTAATAGGATCGTATCCTCCGGGATCACAGGTAACCATTGGTCTTATTAGAAACGGAAAAACCATCTATAAAAGTGCCACACTTGCCAAACTCAGCATTAAGAGTACGGTCAAAAACAGTACATCATCAAATAAAAAATTGGGTATAGCCGTTTCGCCTCTGACACCTAATATAAAATCAGAATTTAGAATTGATGCCTCAAGTGGAGTTGTCATCACAAGTATAACACCCGGTTCAATAGCAAGTCAATCGGGACTTATGCCAGGTGATGTAATTTTAGAAATTAATAGAAAACAGGTAAAAAATATTGCGGATTTCAATAAACTTTCTAAAGATGCTTTGAAAAAAAACCCTATGCTTCTTCTTATTCACCGTGGCAAATCTACAATTTACATTACTATTGATATTGGATAAATAATATTGATTATTAGCATATTATTATATCAATTTGACATCACATATATAGGCAGGAATTAGAAAAATGGATAAAAAGGTACCTAAATTTAACCTTCCCAAAGGACCGCAGATCCTAATTTGGTATATCGTAGCTGCCATTGCAATGATATATATGTACCAATCGTTTGTTAAATTCCCCAATACGGTAATAAGCTATAGCGAATTTGTTAAACTCGTAAATGCAAATGCTGTAAAAAAAGTATCCATAGAAAAAGATATTATAAAAGGCGCATATTCGTCAGGTAATAACATATCTACACGATTTTCAACTGTCAGAGTAAATGACAAACAGCTTATTCCTCTTTTATTGAAACATGGCGTTGAGGTAAACGGAACAATATCATCCGACTTACTCAAAAATCTTATCTTTGGATGGATATTACCATTCGGTGTGCTGTTTTTTATCTGGTATCTTTTCAGTAAAAAAATGAAAGGCTCCAGCTCAAGTATATTCGGTTTTGGCAAAGGTAAATATCGTGTTTACACAAACAAAAGACCCGATACAACATTTGATGATGTTGCGGGCGAGCAAGAAGCAAAAGAGGAAACCGAAGAGATTATTGAGTTTCTCAAACAGCCTGAGCGATTCAAAAGGCTTGGAGGGAGAATGCCTAAAGGCGTTCTCCTTGTGGGCACTCCCGGAACAGGCAAAACGCTGCTTGCAAAGGCGGTGGCAGGAGAGGCAGGTGTACCTTTTATCAGTATATCGGGGTCTGAATTTGTAGAAATGTTTGTAGGAGTGGGAGCATCAAGAGTGAGGGACCTTTTTGAAACTGCCAAAAAGATGTCGCCATGCATAATTTTTATTGACGAGATAGATACAATTGGTAAAAGCAGGGGTATAAGCTCTATAACAGGCGGAAATGATGAAAGAGAACAGACATTAAATCAGCTCTTAGCGGAGATGGATGGATTTGACTCCGGTAAAGGTGTGATAATTCTCGCTGCAACTAATAGACCCGAAGTTTTAGATCCTGCACTTTTAAGGCCGGGTCGTTTTGACCGTCAGATTCTCGTAGATAAACCCGACCTTCAGGGTAGAGAGGAAATATTCAGACTTCACTTGAAAAAGATAAAAGTTGATGATGATGTTGATCCGAAAAGATTAGGTCAGCAAACTATTGGATTGGTTGGAGCTGATATAGCAAATATTGTAAACGAAGGAGCGCTTTTAGCGGGCAGAAAAGATTCTGAAACGGTTTCTATGAAATATCTTGAAGAAGCTATAGAACGCCAGCAGGTTGGGATGGAAAAGAAAAGCAGGCGTATTAATCCGAATGAAAAAAAGATTATAGCCTATCATGAAACAGGCCATGCTATAGTTGCGGAAACAGTAAAACATTCCGAACCTGTACAAAAAATATCTATCATTCCAAGAGGAATTGCTGCATTAGGCTACACATCTCAACGCCTTCTTGAGGATAAATACTTATGGAGCAAAGGCGAGCTCATAGATAAAATAGCAATGCTTTTTGGCGGCAGAGCTGCCGAAGAGATAATTTTTGGCGATCCGTCAACCGGAGCTCAAAATGACCTTGCAAGAGCTACCGATATGGCTCGTTCTCTTGTGGCTCGATTTGGAATGGATGACACTATAGGCCCTGTTATATTAGAAGAACAGCAAAACCCAATGAATAATCCTTACGGCTATAGAGCGGATATAAGCGATAAAACGAGATACGCTATGGATGGGAGTATAAAAAAAATATTGGAAAACGCTCATAATTCTGCCAAATTAATTTTAGAGGCTAACCGCAGCAAATTAGAAAAGGTAGCTAATATATTAATAAAACAAGAAACGATCAGTGGAGACAGATTGAGAGAACTGATTGGAAAAAATAATAATCAAGAGACCACTGCGCAGTAAGTGGTCTCTTGATAGTGCGGGAAAAATATTAGGTACAAATTCTCGTGCTACTTAATAACATTTCCAAGCTCAAAGATTGGAAGATACATGGAGACAACAATAAATCCTATTATAGTACCGAGAAATACTATTACGATCGGCTCAATCAATGTTGATAAATTTGCTACGGTATCATCCACTTCCGCTTCATAATAATCAGCCGTTTTATCTAACATCTCATCTAACTTACCGGTTTTTTCACCTACCGCTATCATATGACCAACCATGGGAGGAAAAATGTTTGATTGTTTCATTGGTTCAGCTATTGAAGATCCTCCTGCAATCATCTGCTTCGCATTATTCAATTCCTCTTCAATTATTACATTTCCGGCTGTTTTCGCTATAAGATCAAACCCATCGAGCACTGCAACTCCGCTTTTCATTAACGACCCGAGAGTTCTTGTAAATCTTGCTATTGAAGATTTCTTAATTAGAAGACCAAAAACAGGTATTTTAAGTATCATACCATCAACTAATTTTCTAAATCTGTAATTTTTCCTATAAGAATATCGTAAAAGATACACAACAGCTATTATTGCTAAAACAAGATATATAAAATATGACCTCAGCAATTCACTTAAAGATATAACAATACGCGTTGGGAGCGGAAGCATCATACCAGCGCTTCCGTAGAGAGATTCAAAAGTTGGTATAACGACAATAAGTATCAACGCAACAACAGCTGCGGCCACTGATGAAACAATTGCAGGATATATCATCGCCCCTTTGACCTTTTTTTTAAGAGCAATCGTCTTTTCCAAATATGTGGAAAGTCGTTTTGTTACATCTTCCAATGTACCGCTTTTCTCACCTGAATCTATGAGATTCACATACAATGAGGAGAATATCCTCTCATGTTCTGACATTGCATATGCCAAGGTAGAACCACCCTCAACCCTTAAGCGTATTTTGTTTATAACTTTCTTAAACTCAGGATTTGTTTCTTGGTCTTCAAGTATTTCCAATGAATCCAAGAGTGTGAGTCCTGAACTTATCATAACTGAAAATCCTTTTGTAAATAGCGAAATATTCTTATCTTTTATCCTTTGCTTGAACAGTTTTAGATTTATTTCTATGCTTTTTGTTCTAATATTATTTACAAACAATCCTTCATTTGCAAGTTTTTCTATAGCCTCGTTTTTATTAGCAGCTGATATCTCGCCGTTCTTTTTTTGACCGCTCTTTGTCTTTCCTTCCCACACATAAGAGGCCATGTCAGGCTCTCCTTCTGATCATTTTTTCTAATTCCTCTTTTTTTCCGGACACCGCAACGATTTGCTCTGTAGTAACCTTCCTTTTTTTATATAGCTCATATAAAGACTGATTCATGGTTTTCATATCATACTTTGCTTGGCCCATCTGCATGGTTGCATATATTTGATGTATTTTATCTTCGCGTATCAGGTTTCTGATAGCATCATTCATAACAAGGATCTCCATTGCCATAACTCTACCGGAGTTATCAATCTTTTTTAGCAATGTTTGACTTACAATTCCTTCAAGAACCAGTGACAGCTCCGTTCTCACCTGAGACTGTTCATCGGCAGAAAATACATTTATAATTCTATTGATTGTTTGAGCTGCAGAATTTGTATGAAGCGTTGCAAAAACAAGATGACCGGTTTCCGCAGCCCGCAGCGCCATTCTTATCGTTTCAAGATCTCTCATTTCTCCAATGAGTATAATATCAGGATCCTGCCTCAGCGATCTTTTCAACGCTTCAGAAAAAGATAAAGTATCGGTTCCAACCTCTCTTTGATTGATAACGCATTTATCATGTGTATATATAAACTCAATGGGATCTTCTATGGTTATAACGTGAGCCCTTTCCGTATGGTTAATCTTATTTATTATTGAAGCAAGGGTAGTACTTTTGCCAGATCCTGTAGGACCTGTAACAAGTATCATTCCTTTCGGAAGATCAGCAAAATTTTGCACAACATTAGGAATACCAAGCTCTTCAAAAGGAGGTATGGAAGTCGGTATAGTTCTGAATGCTCCTGCAATTGAGCCTCTCTGAAAAGAAATGTTACCTCTAAATCGAGCAAGTCCGGATATTCCAAATGAAAAATCAAGTTCAAGGTCGGTTTCAAATCTATGACGCTGGTTGTCAGTCATAACCGAATAGCACAGATGCATAGTATCATCCGGCATCAATTTTTTATAACCTTCAACAGCAATAAGCTCGCCTGTCTTTCGAATTATCGGAGGAAGTCCTGCAACTATATGAAGATCTGACGCACCTTCGGCAACGCCAACACGTAAAATATTCTGCAGTGACATAGTCTTCATATCTTTCTTATGCAAGTCATCCGTGTTCATACCGCTTCCTCCGTTTATTTTTAAGTAGAATACATACTAAATATAAAACTATATTTTAGTATGTATTCTCTTCTTATATAACAGTTGTAGTTCTTAAAACTTCTTCAATCGTAGTCACGCCTTCTTGCACTTTTTTTAGCCCGTTCTCTCTTAGAGTAATCATAGATTCTCCTTTTGCAAGTTCCCTCAATTGACTGGCAGAATCTCTTTTCAGAATAGCTGTTTTCATTGGTTCGGTTATTTCAAGCAGTTCATAAATTGCCATTCGTCCTTTATATCCCGTATTTCTGCACTGCTTGCAGCCTGCTCCCTCATATACGTGAATATTGTCAATATTTTTTTTGTCAAATCCTATTTCGAGTAGATAAGATGCTGGAATATCAACTTCTCGCTTGCATGCAGGACATATCTTTTTAACCAGTCTCTGAGCAACAATACAGTTTAGCGAACTCGTAATCAAATACGGTTCTATACCCATATCAACTAACCTGGATATTGTAGAAGATGCATCATTTGTGTGAATTGTTGAGAGAACAAGGTGTCCTGTCAATGCCGCTCTTACTGCAATATCGGCTGTTTCTTCGTCCCTTACTTCACCAACCATGATAATATCAGGATCCTGTCGGAGAAAACTCCTCAGAGCAGTAGCAAATGTCAACCCGATAGATTCTTTAACATTAATCTGGTTCATACCTGGAATGCTATACTCAACAGGATCTTCAGCTGTCATAATATTAACATCGTTTTTATTCAAACTGCTCAAAGCTGCGTAAAGCGTTGTCGATTTGCCGGAGCCTGTAGGACCGGTCGCTAAAATAATACCGTATGGCGAACTAAGCGCCTTTTTAAATTTATCAAGATCATTGCCTTCAAGACCAAGATCTCTAAGATCGGTTTTGAGATTTTTTTTATCCAATAGCCGCATAACAACTTTCTCGCCATACGAAGTTGGTATTGTAGATGTTCGTATATCTATGGATCTTTTTTCACCGTCTATGTTTAAGCGGACTTTTATTCTGCCATCTTGAGGTAATCTGCGTTCAGCTATGTCAAGTTTTGACATGATCTTAATACGGCTAATTATAGCAGGCGCTAACTTCTTTGGAGGGTTGCTCACAGTTTCAAGCATCCCGTCTATTCGCTGCCTAATTCTGAAGCTATTTTCATACGGCTCAAAATGTATATCCGAGCACCCGTTAGCTGCAGCATGATATATGGTTTTGTTTACAAATTGGATGATGGGTTTCTCTTTTGAGCTCTTTTCAACTTCATCAATATTAAAACCGGTTTCAACAATTTCCTGCAAATCAAATTCAGCGTCATTATTCAGCACAAGTTCGCCCGTGTCTTCAGAGTCCGCTTGTTCGATTTGTGTACCCGTTTTGCCGTAAAAAACATCAATAAGACGCAATATATCAGACTGCTTTGAAAGAATTGGAACTGTATTCATCCCTGTAGCAAAACTTATATCATCAATAGCTAAAAGGTTGGTAGGATCAGACATGGCTATTCCTATCTTGTTGACATGAGTACTTACAGGTATAATCTGGTATTTTTTCGCCATACTCATGGGAACCAATGCCACAGCCTTTTTATCTATATCGGATTCTGTCAATTTTTTATATGCAATACCCATTTTTTGAGATAGATAACGCATAAGCTCATCTTCGGTAATATATCCCCGTTCTACAATAATTTGACCAAGCAGCTGTTTTGTCTTTTTTTGAATCTCAAGAGCTTTACTCAACTGTTCGTCTGTTATTTTACCGGACCATACAAGCAGTTCTCCCAAATACATCTATTTTGTACCTTTCCAAATAGTAAAACTGGCTTTTGCCTGCCTATACAGCATCTGCTTTCCATCTATGGCAGGTTTATTATGACTCCTATACAAAGCAACTATCGGCGTATCGATTTCGGAATATACAAGGTCAAATAACGAAGCATTTTTTAAACCTATGGGAAGCATATCGCCATTAAGTCCGATCGGTGTTGCGTTTACGATTAAATCAGCTTTAAAATTCTCACCCCATTCTTTTATTTTAAATCTGCATTTCAGTTTACCGGAAAATAGTTCCGCCAGCTTTTCTGCATTTTTGGGTGATCTGTTTATAATAGTTATAGAAGCAGCGTTATCTCCTATTGCAGTGACAACAGCCCTCGCAGCTCCGCCGGCACCAAGTAAAACTATATCTTTCCCTTCGGAATCGAATTTTAGATCATATTTGAGTGCATCGGAAAAGCCTGAAATATCACTATTTGCACCAAACCATTTGCCTCCGACTTTATATATGGTATTAACTGCCCCGCAAAATGCAGCATCGTCAGAAATTTCGTCAAGATACGGTATTATCGATTCTTTATACGGTATGGTAACATTCGCTCCCATAAAATTTTTTATAGATTTAAGAGCAACTATCACATTGTGAAAATTATCGGGTTCAATAGGAATATAAACCGCATTAGTATCGCCTATAAGCGCATTTTGTATTTTAGGGCTCATTGAATGTCCAATAGGACTGCCTATAACGGCATATATTTTTGTTTTTCCATCTATTTTGCAGTCATTTCTATAATACGTTTTTCACCTCCCGATATTTGCAGCTCATAATAATTGTCCACTGCTTTACGAAGCGAATTTCCCCATTCTACAATAGCAATCTCTGCATTAAGATAGTCGAAAAATTCTTCGATTAAGATTTCATCAACGCCGCTCTTGTATCTCCAAAGATCGATATGGTTAATAATAAAATCACTTTTATATTGATTGACAATCGTATATGACGGGCTGCCTGCAAACTCATCTGTTTTAATACCTGCTCCATTTAAAATCCCCCGCGCTATTGTAGTTTTTCCAGCACCCATATTTCCCTCTAAAAATATGACCGCAGGTCTTACCTTTGATACAATCTTTGCCCATCTTCCAATAGCCGTTCCTATGACGATTGTTTCAGAAGGACTTTCGCTCTTCCACCTGTGTTGTTTCATAATTTTTTTACTATATGCTCTTGCCGCTTGACACTCTCACCACTGTTTTTAAATTTCCTCTTGGGGCAAAATCACCCGTAACTTCTATAAACTTAGGATGCAGTAGTTCATTTAAAGCGCTATAAATCTCGTTTGTTGAATCTTCATGCGATATATGTCTATTTCTAAAGCCGTTTAGATATAACTTTAAAGATTTTAATTCAACAACATACTTATCAGGAATATATTCAACTTTAATAACAGCAAAATCAGGATATCCCGAATGCGGGCAAAGACAAGTAAACTCGGGAAATTGCATGTTAACCGTATAACTATGACCGGTTACGCGGTTTTCCCATTTCTCAAGCGATGATTGTTCTATAGCCGTTTGACCGTATTTCATAAAAAAGCCCTGGCTTAAGTTTGTTTGTTCATTGCATTAACGCGGAGCGGAAGTCCCCATAAATAGCAGAACGCTTCTCCGTAAATATGTTTAAAATCATCGCCTCTTCCATAAGTAGCAAGCTTTTCATTGTAAAGCGAATTAGGCGATTGCTTACCTGTAACAGTTAAACTTCCTTTATATAGCTTTAATCTTACATCTCCTGTCACATTCTTCTGCAATGAGTCAAAATATTGATCGAGAGCTTTTTTTAGATCTGAAAACCACCATCCGTAATACACAAGTTCCGAATATTTATTGCTCATGATAGAATTAAAATGAGCTGTTTCTCTATCAAAAACCAATTCTTCCAATGCTTTATGCGCTGTTATTATAGTTATTGCCGCAGGAGCTTCATAAACCTCTCGAGATTTTATTCCGATAAGACGATTTTCCACCATATCTATTCTTCCAACCCCATATGATCCGCAGAGTTTGTTCAGATAGACTATAATGTCAATAAGTTTCATCTGCTTGCCATCTACAGCAACAGGTTTTCCCTCTTTGAAGCTTAAAGTAATCTCCTTTGCATCATCAGGCGTTTTCTCGGGATTAACGGTTATACTCCATACATCATCAGGCGCTCTGTTCATCGGATTTTCCAAAACCCCGCACTCAATTGCAATTCCCCATATATTTTTATCTATACTATATGGAGAACTTAATGTAATAGGAACATCAATTCCGCATCTTTTCGCATAATCAATTTCATCGTCTCTGCTTTTCATCTCCCAGTTTCTTAACGGTGCAATTACTTTAATAGTAGGATCAAGAGCAGCTGCCGACACCTCAAATCTCACTTGATCGTTGCCCTTTCCGGTAGAACCATGACATATCGCATCCGCATTTTCCTTATGGGCAATAGCTATGAGCCGTTTTGTTATAAGCGGTCTGCCAAAAGCTGTAGCCATTGGATATTTATCCTCATAAAGGGCGTCCGCTTTTATTGCGCCTGTAATATAGTTCTCCACAAACTCTTCTTTTAGATCCTCTATATATGCTGCTGATGCGCCGGTTCTCAAAGCTTTTTCTTTGATCGGCTGCATAGGTTCGTTTTGACCGAGATCTGCGGTGTAGCATACAACCTCACATCCATACTTATCCTTCAGCCATTTTACTATAATTGATGTGTCAAGTCCGCCTGAATAGGCAAGTATGACCTTTTTAATCTTTTCCATCATATCTCCTCTAAATTTAGTTTCCTTAACATTACCATCAACGCCTTTTGCGCATGAAGTCTATTTTCAGCCTCATCATATACAACCGAATGAGTTCCTTTATACACCGATTCGGATACTTCCTCTCCAATATGTGCCGGAAGGCAGTGCATAAATAAAAAATTCGGTTGAGCTAATCTTGATAGATTGTCGTTTATCTGATAGTCGCTAAGAGCACTCATTTTAGCATCATTATCCTTCTCTCCCATACTTTGCCATACATCGGTATAAAGAACATCGGCATCTGCTGCTGCTTTTAATGGGTTATCGGTAATTTCAATATTATCTTTATCGCCATGCCGAACTGCATCGTAAAACAGAGCTGCCGACGGAGAAAAATCAACGGGCGTTGCGATTGAAAGGTGAAATCCAAACAGGGATGCGGCTTTTATCCAGGAATTAGCCATATTGTTACCGTCTCCAAAATACGCAACCTTAATATTTTTAAAATTTTTATCTATTTTTTCCTGTATAGTTAAAAGATCAGCTAAAACCTGACAAGGATGTGTAATATCCGTAAGTCCGTTGATAACGGGAATAGATGAATTTAGAGCAAAATCTTCTATCCTCTTATGCCCAAATGTCCTAATTACAATCATATCAAGATATCGCGACAATACGCGTGCAGTGTCAGATAGAGTTTCACCTCGTGATATTTGGCTTGTCTGCGGCGTAATAACAACGCAGTTTCCACCTAATTGATAAAATCCGCTTTCAAAAGACACTCGCGTTCTTGTGGAGGGTTTTTCAAATAGCAAGCCGAGTGTTCGGCCTTTCATATCATCAGATATTGGATTTTTCTTGAGTAGTTTTGCCATATTTAAAACTTCATATAGCTGATCAATGCTAAGATCTGATAATTTTAAAAAATGCTTCATTTTATTTTACCTCTCTTTTCCGATCTCATAACCACTATTTCAATAGGCGCCCCTAAAAAATCAAAATTCTTATATAATTGGTTTCTCACATATCTCGTGGTATGATTACTATATTCTCTTTTAACTTTTATTACAAATAGCGGATATATCTCAACTTTCTGATATATATACGAAATATCTTTATTCGCAAGAAATTCGTTAAAAAACCGGTCAAGCTCTTTCTTTAATAACCGATGTCTTAAAGCATCCGACGCTCTTTTAATAAAAGCCGGTATTGATCCTACTTTATAGCCTGTTACTGCACTTGTAAATATTAGCGGATAGTTAGAGAGAAACTTGTATTGCCGTTTAAACCATTTTCTATAATATACTTTGTCAATATCTGTTTTGTCAACTTTATTTGCAATGATCAGCAGCCCTTTTTTATTGTGAACCGCACTTTGCATAATTGTTATATCTTCTTTTGTAATCGATTCGCTAATGTCAAAAATCAGCACTACTATAGATGCAGCTGCTATCATGGCCAATGCTTTTGACTTTGCAACTTCCCAATCTTTGTCCTTTTTCTTTCGAGTTAAGCCTGCAGTATCTATAAAAATAAAATTTCCATAATTAGTTTTAACAAGGCTATCTATAGTATCAATGGTTGTTCCTGCGATCTCAGAAACAATATTTTGTTCTTTCCCTAAAATTCGATTGATAATTGACGATTTTCCTGCATTAGGCCTTCCCACTATGGCCACTCTCATGGCATAGTCTGCCTCAGTTTCTTTTATTTGCCGATAAGTTATATTGTCAAAGATAAAATGTATAATATCATCAATTTTCTTTTGGGCAGCCGATATTTTAGAAAACTTGTTCAATCGATAAAAACTTTGGTCAATAGTAATGTCAATGTTATCGACTTTATTGATGGCAACGATAAACGGTTTGCCTAAATTAAGCAGCTTGCGGTATAATCTCTCATCTTTATCATCATATCTGCTTTGAACGGAAAGGAGAAAAATGATGCTGTCGGCTTCCTGCATTGCAGCATCCCTTTTTTCTGAAACTGCTGCAGTGAAACGCTCTCCCAAACCGCCTGAATCTATGAGTAACGCTGCTTTTCCATCTCTGTATATCACCTGTCTTATCACATCGCGTGTTAATCCTGCAGTATCTCCTACCATTGAAATATTTCTTCCTGTAAGACAGTTAAAAAGTGTGGACTTGCCTGAATTGGCTTTTCCTACGAGAAGAACCTTTTTCATAATGCGATAGATGAAATTGCATCCATATCAAAGGATTCCGATTCACCTTTCAGAAATGCGGTATAGCCTATCATTGCGGCGTTATCCGTTGTAAATTCTATATCCGGAAAAATTAGTTCAATCCGTTCCCCGACACATGTCTGTTTCAGTTTTTCCCGTAATCTTTTGTTGGCTGATACACCGCCTGAAACGGCTAATCTATCTATATTCTCTTTCCTGCAGGCTTTTATACAATGGAGTATCAAAGTATCGACAACGGCTTCAAGAAAAGATGAAGCTACATCGGCAAGATTGTTTTTTATAGCATCAGGATTCTCTGCGCCGAATCGTATCGCAGCGGTTTTAAGTCCGCTAAAGCTGAAGTTTCCATGTAAAAATGCTATTCTTGGAAATTTAAATCGTTTCGGATTGCCAGCTCTACTTATTATGTCAATGGCTTTGCCGCCGGGATATCCAAGATGCCATAACCTCGCAGTTTTATCAAGACATTCTCCGGCTGCATCATCAAGCGTTCTACCTATAATTTGGATATCATTGCTATTTAAAACTTTGTATAATGCAGTATGACCGCCTGAAACTACAAGGGCTATAAAAGGATATTCTACAACTTTTCCAATAAACGGCGCATAAAGATGTCCTTCAAGGTGATTTACGCCTACAAGTTTTTTATTAAAGCGATATGCAGCACCTTTTGCGTATGAAACCCCAACAAGAAGCGACCCGATAAGCCCGGGCCCTTTTGTTACTGCAATTTTATCTATATCTTTAAATGTATTGCCTGAGACAAATAACGCTCGTTTCACAGCCTCTGCAATATGAAGAAAATGAGTTCTTGCAGCTATCTCAGGTACGATCCCACCGTAATTTTTATGAATTTCGTCTTGAGACATAATAATGTTTGAAGCGACTCTGTCGTCTACAACAACTGCACTGGAAGTGTCATCACAAGATGTATCTATAGCAAGAATCTTCATTTTACAAGCGTTTTGACTAATACCAGTCTCACTCCGTTAATTTCATTTTTTGTTTCTGCAAGGGCTTTTACCGTAGCAGGCTTATCATGGCCTATGGCAATAGCCTGCCCATGCCGCTTGGCAAATTCTACTGCTTTAAAAATCTGCCGTTTTATATAATTGACATTATTCATATCATCGATAAATATATTTCTCCTTGCATATTTCATGCCGTCATATTTTGCAATTTTCCACCCGACTGTTTTATTGGTTGTTTCGCTATCCACAAAAAACAGATTGTGTTTCTCCAACACCGAAAGAAATGCTATCATCTTCGGTTTGTTCTGCACAAAAGCCGAACCCATATGATTATTTACCCCAATAGCTCCGGCTACTTTTTTAATAGCAGCTTCGGTAAGGTGTTTAATTTCACTATTTCCCATACTAAGCAGCAAAGCATTCTTTCCGGGATTAATTTCAGGATAATCATGCGGCTGCATAGGCATATGAAGCATATAACCTATGTGCCTCTTTTTTAATATCGCAATGCTATCTTTATAATATGTTGCGTTTGGAAGTATTGCGTATGTAAGAGGCAAATTAAGTTTAATAAAAGATTTCAATGTTTTATTATCGTAACCTACATCATCTATAATTATAGCAAGTTTCGGCAAATTGGCTTTTATCACAGGCTTAACCCTTATGGGAGAAACAACTTTAATGACCGGCCGTTTAGCTTTTACAATCGATTGTTTTTTACTAACGGTACGGTGCATTAATATTGCAGAAACAGCTATTAATAGTATTGCTGCAACGGTAATCAAAAGAGGTTTAAACTTGGTTTTATGCCCCTTTTTATTTTTTCTCTGCTTCAATACCTTTGGCAATCCTTAAACCTACTAACAGGTCAACAGCTCTTTCAAGTTCATAATCTTTTATACTAGGAACAGGCTTACTAACCTTTTTTTTGCCGACTGTCGGTACAGCCTTAAAATGATGAGGCAGATCGGACTCCTTTATGCCTCCGAACGGACTCTTTTCAGATCTGAGTATTATCTTTTCAGGTACCACTATGTCAGGTGTAATACCCACCGCTTGAATTGATCTTCCGCTTGGCGTGTAATATTTAGCCGTTGTGAGCTTTAAAGCCCCACCGTTTGAAAGTGGGAAAAGCGTCTGAACCGAACCCTTACCAAAGCTTCTCTCTCCCATTATAATTGCTCTTTTGTCATCCTGCAAAGCCCCTGTAACAATCTCCGATGCACTTGCCGAACCGCCGTTTATAAGCACTATCATATTGCCTCCGGGCTCATTACCATCATTATGCGCTCTAAATATTGTGACATCTTTGGGATTTCTTCCTTTCATACTGACAATTATGCCATGCTTTAAAAACAGATCCGACACCTTTACGGCTTCACTAAGAAGTCCACCCGGATTATTTCTCAAATCTAAAATGAGATCTTTTGCACCCTTACTTTCCAATTTTTTTAAGGCTCGCTTAGTATCTCTTCCGGTATTTTCCTGAAATTGTAAAATTTTGATATAGCCGATTTTATCTTCCAGCATTTTAGATTTAACACTCTGGATATGTATTATCTGTCTTGTTATCTTTGTTACAATCGGTTTATGAATGCCCTTTCTCAAAATAGTCAGCTCCACCGAGGTGTCAGGCTTGCCTCTCAATAGCTGCACGGCTTTATTAAGCGTCATTCCGGGCGTATTCTTGCCGTTTATTTTTATTATTCTATCTTTCGGTTTTATGCCAGCACGCATAGCAGGAGTGCCCTCAATAGGTGATACAACCGTCAGAATATTATTTTTTAGCGTAACAATCATACCGAGTCCGCCAAACTCTCCCGTTGCTATCGTTTGAAATGCTTTATACTCCTTCGGCGTGAAATAAGTACTGTGAGGATCGAGTGTTCTTACCATACCTCTTATAGCGCCGGTAACCAGCTTGCCGGGAGCAACCGATTTATCAACATAATGACTTTTTATTATAGAAAGTACATTTGTAAATGTTCTTAATTTGCCGTAGTACGGATCTGAATTTCCGGCTCTTAACCAGCCTACACCAACTATTGTTAACAACAATAACGCTATAAATAGCAGCCCAAATTTTCTTTTCACTATTATCTCCTTAACCATTTTTCAGGGTTCACCGCCTTATCTTTGTATCTTATACCAAAATAGATCGGTTTAACACCTGCTGTTCCTATAATACTCTTTGTTTTCACAATTTTTCCTTTTTTTGTTTTCAATCTCTTAAGTCTGCCGTATATGGTAAAAAAATTACCCGTATGTCTTATAATAACAGTTTTTCCATACCCTTCAAGTTTTCCGGCATAAACAACTTTACCTCGCATAGAAGCAGATACATCCGCACCATATTTTGCTTTTATGTCTATTCCAGTCTGCCTGGTATAAATGTTATATTTCCTATCTTTATAAAGTCCGAAATCTTTTACAATTCTCCCGGAAACAGGCAAGATAAGTCGCTTTCTGTATCGCAAAAACGGATTACCTCTGTTTATTTTAACGGTTCCTGTCCGCTCCATTCTTATTTTATTCGGATTGATTCTTCTTTTTCTCTTAGATAGCTGCTTAATTATCCTCTCTAAATAACTTTTTTTCTTAATGAAAGCTATTCTTTTTTTTCTTAGTCTTTTTACATCTTTAATATTGCGTACTACAGCCTTTTTATATATTGCATTTGAAATGCGCTCGGCGTTTACCTTTTTTAAAATTTTAGACTTAATTAATTCCACTTTTCTTTTGCGGGTTGACAATCTATTCGAATAAACTTTTTTCTCCTTCTCTAATCTCCCCAATTTTTTGACTATACTATTTTTATAAAGAAAATATAAAGTTGTAAGCTTGTCTATAATAGGTCCGTTTGCCGATTTTTTATTAAACAAACGCTTGTAAAGCTCTTTTAAGCCTGCACTTGTCTCATTGGAAGCTTTCTGTTTTAACCTGCTTAAAATTTTTTCATCTGTTTTTGCGATTTTTATTTTTCCATTTAGTTTTTTGGCGGAATGGTTTTTTTCTATTATCAATCTTCTATGCTTTTTTATCTTCTTATTTAACAGATATATAATATATTTATGATTCGCAATTTTTTTATTTCTATATTCGATCTTTTTTTCTGTTACCGCGATACTTTTTTTTATGGATTTCAGCTCCTGAACATTTGCCGGCATTCCTACTGCAACAAACAGTAGTGCAAGAATCATTTCACCTTCCAGCATCCGGTAGCCATTACTACCGATAGCATCATATTTACCGTCAATATAACTACAAACGAGAGAGTAGCTGCAGTAATATCAACCGCCCCCAACAATTTTAGGAAAAAACTTAACATAAGTGCTGCTGCCGATAAAAAAGTCGCTATTAAAGTAATCAAAAGAAAAAATAGGTTCCCCATGCCACTTAAAAATTTCCTATCAACGCCAATATGCCATATAAAAGCAGCAAGTGCTTGAGATTCATTTCTGAAAATCAACCTCACAATATAATATAATAAAATAGCTACAACCATAACTATAAAAACTGTTATTATAAAATGCATGTGGAATGTACGGTAATTATGAAAGAGCGTATTCATTTTATCTTTATTAAAGCTCATGCTTATTCCGCTCGGACGCAGTCTTTTGAGCTTGTCGATAGTTCTAATGCTAAACAGTTTACTGCTATTTGTTATGATAATAACGGTGGGCAATTTTTGGATATAACTCTTATCTATGCCATTTTTTAAAATATTAGGCAGCAATTTAGCCGCATCTTGAGGCTTGATAATTTTTGTATCCCCGAGTTGTTCTTGTATGGTATTTAAGATACCGTCTTTGCTTATATTTGAGGGAACAAAAAGAATAATTCTCATATTCTTGATCAAATCCTGATATTTGCTTTCTTTATCAAAAGAAGTTATGGCGAAAATTGTCTCTGAAATGGTAAGGATTACAATAAGCAGGATTCCAACTTTCCAAGTAATCGGGCTTACTTTTTTTATCACGGAAACAAAATTGTTCATTTCCGTTTAATTTGTGTCAAAAGGTTTATCATTCTTACAATAATAGTATAAATGGTCTTTTTTACAATAATGAGATCAAAGTTGCTTACTGGCAATTAATATGCTTTCATTGCAGCATTTGCTCAAAAAAACAGGGATAAAGCGTTAAAACTATTTTGGCTGATGTTTTGCAACCTTGCCTTCGACGATAAATATAACATCTTCGGCTATGTTTGTTGCAAGATCGGCGCTTCTTTCCAAACTGTTGGATATGCTCAAAAGTCTGAGCGAACGTTCAATAGTTTTTGGATCACCCCCCATAAATGTTATTAATTCACGCAAAATCTGATCCCTCAAGGCATCAACGATATCATCTCGTTCTAAAACATCTTTGGCAAGATCGGAATTTTCTTCTATAAAAGAATTGATGCTGTCATTTAGCATGGAAACCGCGATTTCTCCCATTCTCGGTATGTCGATTAGAGGTTTTACTTGCGGGCGTTCTATCAAAAAAAGAGCATTTTTGCATATTTTAGTTGATAAATCTCCTATACGCTCCAAGTCATTATTTATTTTCATTATCATCAATATTGTTCTTAAATCCTTTGCCATCGGTGAATATTTTACTATTAAAGTTAAACAAAGTTTATCTAAGATGAGCTCCCTTCTATCAGCCTCAGGTTCGTGCTCTATAAGAATTTTTTCCAATATGTTTTTGTCTTTATTTATCAATCCCCTTATGGAATCTTTAATCATATTTTCAATCAGCCATGCATATTTTACCAGTTCTTTTTTTGCCCCTATTATCTTTTTTTCAAGCATATTTTCTCCTAATTTATCCGAACTTTCCGGTTAAGTACTCTTCAGTTCTTTTATCTTTCGGTGTTGTAAACAGATCACTGGTTTTTCCAAATTCAATCAATTCGCCCGAGTACAAAAACGCCGTATAATCTGATACTCTTGCCGCTTGGGCAATATTATGCGTTACAACTATTATTGTAATAGAATGCTTGAGCTGATGGATTAATTTTTCAATATTTGAAGTTGCCTTCGGATCAAGCGAAGCGGTTGCCTCATCAAGCAGAAGAATATCCGGCTCCATTGCCAGTGCTCTTGCTATGCATAGTCTCTGCTGTTGACCTCCTGATAAAAATGTCCCTCTTCTATGGAGATTGTCTCTTACTTGCTCCCAAAGATCAGCCTTGATAAGCGATTCCTCGACAATTTTATCCGATTCCGATCTTTTGAGCTTTATGCTGTTGAGTTTGTAGCCTGCTATTACATTGTCGTAAATGTTCATTGTCGGAAACGGATTAGGTTTTTGAAATACCATCCCGATTCTCCTTCGTATAAGCATAGGCTCAGTCGCATAAATATCTTTGTCGGACAATAAAATTTTGCCTTTTGTGGACGCATCATCTGCCAATTCGTGCATTCGGTTTATGCACCTCAACAATGTTGTTTTGCCGCAGCCTGATGGACCTAAGATAGAAATAGCATGGTTTTTTGTAAATTTCAGGTTTATATTTTGTAGAATACAAAGTGTGCCATAGTAAGCATAGAAATTTTCTATTTTCAATATGTCGTTTTCCATTTATGCTCCATAATTTTAGATATTAAGTTCAAAACTGATATCATGATGATTAAAACAAGTGATGCCCCCCATGCCTGCTTTTGCCAATCTGAAAACGGGCTGGTGGCGTAGTTGAAAATTAAAAGCGGTAAAGAGTTGACCGGTTTGGTAATATTAAGGTTCATAAACGGATTGCCGAATGCGGTAAAAAGTAACGGAGCCGTTTCACCCGCTACTCTTGAGATACTCAATATCGTGCCTGTTATTATACCCGAGAATGCAGCCGGAATCATTACCTTCATAACAGTTCGATAATATGGCGTTCCAAGCGCAAGAGATGCCTCTTTCAACGAATCGGGAACAAGTTTCAATGAATGATATGTTGATTTTATAATCATCGGAAGCATCATAATGGCCAAAGCCACACTTCCTGATAACGCAGAAAAACTTTTCAGCGGCAACACGATCCAAAGATAACATACTATGCCTATAACAATCGACGGCACTCCTTGAAGTAAGTCTGTCAATGAGCTAACGACAGCGGCAAGTTTACTCTTTTCAAACTCTTTCATGTAAATTCCAGTAAATAGTGCAATAGGAATGGCTATTAGTGCAGCGATGCCGATTAGCTCAATTGTTCCGATAATGGCATTTGATATTCCGCCTGCTTCTCCAACCGGCTTAGGTAGGGATGTGATAAAATGCCAATTGATTTCTGCGGCCCCGTTACGAACTATATAAAATATTATAAAAAATAACGGCAATATTGTCGCTATTGAAAAAAGTGCCACTATTATTGTAAATAATCTGTCCTGAAGTTGTCTAACTTTTAGCTTTTTTTTCATATAACTTACTCTTTTATGATCATTCTTTTCATTATTTTATTACCGATTGCGTTAACAATGAACGATATTATAAATAACAGCAAGCCAATTTCAATCAATGATGATAAATAAAGATCGCCTCTTGCCTCGGTGAATTCGTTTGCTATCACACTTGCCATGCTGTTTGCAGGACTAAAAATATTTTTTGGAAGTATGTTAGAATTTCCTATAACCATTGTAACCGCCATTGTTTCACCAAATGCTCTTCCGAAAGCCAGCAGAATACCCGAGAATATTCCGTTTGCTGCAAAGGGAAGAATAATATTTTTTATAACCTCGAATTTGGTTGCACCCATGGCAAAACCAGCCTCTTTTAAATCCTGCGGTACAAGTTTTATCACTTCGCTTGCCATGCTTGATGCATAAGGAATTATCATAATTGCAAGAATGATCGATGCAGAAGCAACGCCGACTCCATAAGGAATAAATCCCAACTTTATTTCAATCGAGCGAACAATGGGAACCAGTACAAACAATCCCCAAAATCCGTATATAATTGAGGGAATTCCTGCGAGCAGTTCTACTGAGAATTTAAGCAGACCAGAGAGCCAGCCGCTTTTTAAATAAAGTGAAAGATATATTGCGCTGGCAAATGCAAACGGGAGGCTGATTAAAAGCGCAAGAAAAGATGTCGAAAGTGTCCCTATAATAAAAGGCAATGCGCCAAACTTGTTTGCCGCCGGATTCCATACATCGCTCCATATAAAGCTTAAACCGAATTTATTAATGGACTGCCATGAACCAAACAGAAGACTTATAAAAATACCCATTACAATAGTTACGGAAATCAGAGCGGCAGCAACAAGAATAAATTTAAACAGTGCTTCCTTTCCGGTTATTGAGGAACCTTGTTTGTCAAGGCTCCTCAATTTGTAATCTTTGCAGGATATTTCCGTCTGCATCATTTTACAATAGGTTTACCATTATATGTCATTGATTGAAGTATGTTATCCACCAGTTTTACAACACTTTTTGGGAGAGGAGAATATTCTAACGGTTTGGTATATTTTTGACCGGTATGAGTCATCCACCAGATCAGTTTTACAAAGGCTTCGGCCTTAGCTTTTGATCTTCCTAAGTAATGCTGCTCTTGATAGACCAAAAGCCAGGTCATGCCTGCTATCGGATAGCCGATTGGCGAAGCCGTATTGGTCAGAGAGACTCTGGTATCGGGAGGAATTTTTACATTTGCAGCAACGGTTACGGAAGCAAGTGTTGGATAGATGAATCTTCCGTAGCTATTTCGCAAATAGCCCATGGGCATACTGTTTGAAGACGCATAGATTAATTCGACATATCCGAATGCACCCGGTATCTGTTTTATCAAACCGGCAACACCTGCGTTTCCCTTGCCTCCAATACCTACCGGCCATGCAACCGATGTATTGCGTCCGATATTTCTTTTCCAATCTTTGCTGATTTTTGAAAGATAATCGGTAAATATAAAGGTTGTTCCGCTGCCGTCTGATCTGTGAACAACAACAATATTTTCTGCGGGAAGATTCAAATGAGGATTGATAGATTTTATTTGAATATTATTCCATTTTTTTATCTTTCCCAGATATATTCCGGCAATTATTGCAGGGGTTAATTGTAGCTTTCCTTTAATCTTAAGATTGTATGTCATAACCACAGCACCTAAAGCGATAGGAATATGCAGCAGCTTGGCGGGAGCTTTTGCCATTTGAGCATTGCTCATAAATGCATCGGATCCTCCGAAATCGACTGTTCTTGCAATAATCTGACGCTGACCTGCTCCCGAGCCGACAGCCTGGTAATTCACCTTTATCCCTGTCTTATTATGATATACATCAAACATTTTTGAATAAAGCGGATAGGCAAAGGTGGACCCAGCTCCAAGGAAACTAATATTTCCTGCATAACTGTTTATACCCGTTAACATTAAAGTCAATACAAAAATTCCTTTTAACACTCTGTTCATAAATTCCTCCATTCTATTTTTAAATGCGGCCGCATTTAAAAAGAACGATATACTATGATTATTAGTTTCTGATAAAGAAATTGTTAAGATTGTGTTAAAAATTGATTTTATGCATTAAATTATTTCAAGCTATTGCAGGCAATGTAACTATAAATTTTGTACCTTTGCCCAGTTTGCTTTTTAATTCTATCCGTCCTCCGAATAAAACTATAATATGTTTGACTATTGATAATCCGAGTCCCGTTCCTTCCGCTGCCTTTGAGCGGGATTTATCAACTCTGTAAAACCGTTCAAAAACCCTTTCCAATTCGTTTTCAGGTATTCCAACGCCGGTATCTTCAACAACAATTTTTATTTCGTCTATGTTTTTGTTTATATTTATTACAACCCTGCCTTTATCTGTATATTTTACTGCATTGTCAATTAAGTTTATCATCAGCTGATCAAATTTATATGAATCAAGATTTACAATGTTCATATTATTATCAATTTTCGTTTCAATTAAAATACCCTTTTTTGATGCTTTTTCACTGAAAAGCCTTACTATATTTTCGAGCTCTTTTCTTATGTCAACAGGCTCTATTGATAAAGATGCGGTTTTATCTTCAACTCGCGAAAGAGTAAGCAGATCAGCCACAATGCTGGTTAGCCTGTCACTATTTTTTTCTATAACTTCTAAATAATGAAGCTTGGCTATGTTTTTTTCTTCATCTTTAAGAGTCTCCGTAAATCCTTTAATTGCCGCAAGCGGAGTTCTTAACTCATGGGAAACATTGGCAACAAAATCGTTTTTTATCTGCTCTAAATTTTTTACTGATGTTATATCATGAAATACAATCATTGTTTTTTTGCCGAGTAATACCGACGCAATATAATTATAGATTTTTCCATCTATCCTCAGTTCGGTATCGTTTCTCTCTTTATCGGATAATATTTTTTCGATTGATTCATTAATGTTTTTATCACCGGTAAGTTCCCAATAACTTTTGCCGATAATCTTGTCATATCCGGCAAGTTTAAGAAAACTTGAATTTACAATTTCGATTTTGTCATCTTTTAATACGACAATGGCATCGGGTATGGTTTCAATAATGGTTGAAAGCTCATCATTCACCTTAGAAATCTCTCCAAATAACCGTTTTATTTGATCTGCCATATGGTTAAAACTATCGGCCAAAATCTTTATTTCACCGCAATTTTTAGTCTTGACCTGTATATCAAATCTGCCCGAAGCAACTTTCTTAGCACCGGCAGCCAGTTTTTTCAGATCAGATGCAATATTTTTTGAAAAAATAAAAGAGAGCAAGAGTGCAAGAGAGAGAGCTACCAGAGTAATCTGTGTAATTTTTGCTACAAAATCATCAATTAGAAGGTTTATAGGTTCAAATGAACTGCTTATATTAATTACTCCCACAACCTTATTCCCTTTTTGTATTGGAATGGCAACATAGAGCAGTTTCTTTTTCAAAGTAGCACTAAATCTAACTTTTCTGCCCACCTTTCCTTCTAATGCGGATCTAACTTCCGGCCTTTTCTGATAATTTGTTATCAAACCTCTATCTTTTTCGGAGTCTGCAACCACAGTTCCACCGGCATTTATCACGGTTATTCTCGCTCCAATTTTTTTGGCTATTTTTTTAATAATCGATTCGGTAGTTTGAAAATTCTTGTTTGAAAATGATGCTTTAACATCTACAATTGTAATAAGAGCACTATTTTTAAGCTGAACAGCTTCCTGATTAAGAAAATAGGTTCTTATTACGCCAAGAGAAAGAACAAGCAGCAAAGTTGCAAAAAATAGAATTGCCACGATATGGCTAAAAAATATCTTAGAAAAAAGAGACTTACCGGTGGGCAAACTTATACCCCATACCCCTAACATTTTTAATCAGATTTCCTGCCTCACCAAGTTTTTCCCTCAAATGTCGTATATGAACATCAATTGTCCTATCTACAACAATTTTCTCATTGCCCCATAACTCGTCCAAAATCATTTCTCTTGAAAAAACCACTCCCCCGCGTTTGGTTAAGATGCTTAATATCTTAAACTCTGTGGCTGTCAATTCTATTAATTTCCCTTCTACATGAACTTCACACGCATCTTCATCAATACTGATAAGTTTGTTATGTTCATCATGTTCAGGTTTAACTCTTCTTAAAACCGATTTTACTCTTGCGGATAACTCTCTTGGAGAAAACGGTTTTGTGATATAATCATCCGCACCAAGTTCAAGACCAAGCACTTTATCAATTTCCTCGCCTCTTGCGCTAAGCATAATAATAGGAATAGTTCTGTAAATATCATCTTTTTTCAAGAATTTGCAGATCTCATATCCATCCATATCAGGAAGATTAATATCCAAGACAATGAGATCGCAATGCTTTTTTGCGAGAAACTCAAACAAATTATTTGCATTTGAAAATAGCTCAGGCAAAAAGTTTGCTTTTGTGAGTGCGATTGAAACTATTTCCAAAATATCGGGTTCATCATCAACGACTGCTATTACAGGTTTCATATTACTCCAATTTTTTTTCAAAATATACCATTATGCGATCACTGCATAATTATGCTCATATTCATTATTATTTCAAGAAAAAAGCTTGTGATCAAAAATTTCAAAAAAGCTGCTCATTGGGACTTGACCAAGCATAGTTTATTCGTATCATAACTCAAATATTAGTAAACAATGATTATGTTTGATACTTCATTTTGACTTTTATTTTATAAAAAATAACAAAACTAACTTTTAAGGAGATTATATATGGCAAATAGAACATCGTTGAGGAAAAAGTTTACAGTGATATTGCTAATTTTTGTGGCTATTTCACTGATTTCCACAATCATGATTTATCATAGTGTGAGTAATATTGAGTATAGTGCTCATGTGGTTAACCTCTCAGGCAGTCAGCGCATGATTACCCAAAAAATGAGCAAAGACGCAGAATATATGATGGTTCTCAAGAATAGTAACCGCGCAGCTTATGTAAAAGCAGAACTAACAGCGGATGAGAAACTTTTTGACAAGATTCTAAGCGGCTTACTTAACGGTGATAAAACCCTTGGACTTAAAGCCGCCGCTGATACGGATATTCGTGCAAAGCTATTGCAGGTAAGCGGTTTATGGAAATCGTTCCGGAAAAACATAAGAATAGTTGAAAATAGTCCCGATTCTCCACAAGCGGATAGTGCTATAAAAGTAATTCGTAATACAAACATGACCTTGCTTAAAACTACGAATCAAGCTGTCATGCTTTTTGAAAAGAAGAGTGATGCAGGTATAATTTTGATAATTCAACTATTTCTTTTTGCCGTTACCGTATTAATGGCTTTTGCAATCTGGTACTATCAGGGCAAATATATAGTCTATCCGCTTGAGAACGCTGCAAAAAACACAAATAGCACCGCCTCCACCATAGACAGCTCATCATCAGAGCTTGCATCAGCATCTGATAATCTTGCCCAAGGGGCAGCAGAGCAGGCAGCATCACTTGAAGAGATTGCATCATCTATGGAAGAGATGGACTCAATGGT
>VAPE01030318.1_pt1 | contig 41706 bp, 45 predicted proteins | sample 3393911 | NCBI WGS metagenome assembly VAPE01 (sample SAMN08290436, study PRJNA428436) | hydrothermal vent metagenome | isolation source: Deep-sea hydrothermal vent chimney | place: Atlantic Ocean: South-mid Altantic Ridge
ATTATAGTTTATTGGAATTGCATTTTCAATTAATTTATTATTATTTTTAATTTCACTCATAAAAACACTAAAAATATTTTAAATATATTTTTATTATTTTAATTTCTTTATTTATTTTATAATTTAATAGAAAAATAGTTCATTAAGTAATTAGTTTATTAATAAAAAATAATAATTATAAATTATCTTATTAATACATTAATTTTATTATAAATAATAAATAAATAAAAACAAAACAATTTATTAAAAGAATTTTATAGACAAAAAGAAATAAAAAATAGAATTATACACTAATACTTTAATAAGTATAATGAATTTATTTGTTATTAGATTTAATAAATCTTTAATACTTTAATTTTTGTTATTTTAAATAGAAACAAAAAAATATTGAAATCAATATTAAGATAATAATTAAATAAAAATATATTAAATAAAAAATAATAATAATGATAATATGGATGCTGCTAAATTAGTGATAAATGGTAGTGAATATGTTGGTGCATTTGGTTGTGCGAATAATAAATATGCATTCACTGGCTTTTTGTCATCAAAAATAGAAAACGTAATTTCAGAAATACTTAAAGTTAAAATAATTGATTTTAGTATTAATTCATCTAATTTAATTGGTTTATTTTCAATTGCAAATTCAAAAGGACTTGGAATATCAAATTTAATTTTAAATAGGGAATTAGAATTATTAAAAAATAAAATAAAAGAGGAAAATGCTGATATTAATATTGGTATATTAGATAGTGACTTGAATAGTATTGGAAATAATATTTTATTGAATGATAAGTTTGCATTAGTTCATGAAGAATATGATAATAAAGCAATTGAACAAATTAAAGATCTGTTTGATGTTGAAGTAATAAAAACAGAAATAGCAGATTTTAAGACAATAGGTGCAACTAATATACTTATTAATGAAGGATTTGTAATAAATAATAGAGTTAGTGATACAAAAAAAGAAGAAATAAATAAAATACTACATTTTGATCCAATACAAACAACTGCAAATAATGGTTCTTTGTTTATTGGTTTATCTACTATTGTAAATTCCAATGGAATAGTTATTGGAGATAATACAACTGGTTTTGAATTAACTAGAATCCTAAATTCATTAAATTTAGATTAAAGATCAAATTATGTTTTTTTGTTTCTGAATTTCGTTCTTTTTTCTATATTACCCCAACAATCTTTACACATTACTAATCTTTGTATTTTTGAAACTTTTTGGGAGACTTTCATACAATTATGACATATTTTCCTTTTGCAATAATTGCACTCTTCATATTTAAATATTTCTTTTTTGCATCTTTCACAGAGAATTACCATTAATATACACCAATAAAAACATAAAATAAAGTTTTTAACTAATAATTAAAAATTATAAAATATAAATATTTAAAGCATTTGATTTATGGATTTAATTTACTTGTATTTATATTTTTCATAAATATACAAAATATTAAAAATTAAAGTGAAAATTCAATGAAAATATATATTAAAACGTATGGATGTACATTAAATCAAGCAGATTCAAAAATAATTGAAAGCATATTAAAAACAAATAATATAATTATAAAAGATATTGAAAAATCAGACATTGTTATTATTAATTCCTGTACAGTAAAAAAAGTAACAGAGCAAAAAATTCTAGCTTTTATTGAAAGTCAAGAAAAACAAAAAAAGAAAATGATTATTACTGGATGTATTGCTGGTGCTAACTCAGATTTAATTGAAAAATATTATCCAAACTTGAGTATTGTATCACCATCAAATATTAATAAAATGCAATATGTAATTGATAATGTATTAATAGGTAAAAAAATAAAATTAGATGAAATAAATAAAATAGATAAACTAATTTATTTTAAACCAGATGAAAGCATAATTGCAAAAATTCCAATAAGTGAAGGATGTCTTAATACTTGTAGTTTTTGTGAAACAAAATATGCAAGAGGAGTATTAAATAGTTTTTCAGAAGAACTGATTATTAAAGTAATAAAACAAAGTCTTGAAATGGGTGCAAAAGAAATAAGATTAACTGCACAAGATACTGGATGTTATGGACTTGATAAAAAAACAAATATTATTGAATTACTTAATAAAATTTTGGAATTAGATTATGATTTTAAATTAAGGCTTGGAATGATGAATCCAGAATATTTAAATAAATTTTTAAAACCATTAATTAAAATTATGCAAAATAATAAAATGTATAAATTTATCCATTTGCCTGTTCAAAGTGGTAGTAATAAAATATTAAAAGATATGAAACGAAAATATAAAATTGAAGAATTTTACAAACATATTGAGTTTATAAGAAAAAATATTAAACAAATTACAATAGAAACAGATGTTATTATTGGATTTCCAACTGAAACAGATCAAGATTTTATTGAAACAATAAATATGGTTAAAAGAATAAAACCAGAAGCAATAAATATATCTAAATTTGGAACACGGCCACATAATAAGATATTAGGAAACTTAAACCCAGATGTAGTAAAACAAAGAAGCATACAATTATCAAGAATAGCAAGAGAAATTAGATATAATTATAATACAAAATTTATAAATAAAAAAATTAGTATACTAGTAACTGAAGAAACAAATAGATCAATAAATGGACGAAATAATATATATAAAGAAATAATTATAGAGAATCCAGAAAAGAAAATATTGGGAACATATCAACAAATAAGAATTAATTTTGTTTCTGCTAATGCATTATATGGTTCAATAATCAATTAATAATAAAGAGATTTATGAGTATTCAAGATTTTAATAAAGATAATAGTGCAATAGAAATAACTGCAAATACAGGATCAATGGTTATTTTTTTAATTATTGGAAAATTTCTGTCTTTTTTGATTTTAGGTATTACATTTATTGTTATTACTAGACTACTTGGTGTAAATAATTATGGTATTTACACATTAATAATAATTATTATTGGTTTTTTTGTTTTGATTGGTAATTTTGGGATTTCAACAACATTGAATAGATTTATTTCTGAATTTCATTTTAAAAAAAATAAACGAAAAATTGAATTATTGATTTCAAATAGTTTTTTAATCTTATTAATTACTGGAATTATTTTAACAGTATTAATGTTTTTATTTAGTGGTGTTATAGCACATTATGTTTTTCATAATGCAAGTGATTCTTATTTAATAGAAATTGCATCTTTCATTATTTTAATAACTCTTATTTTTAGTTCATCAGTATCAATTCTAATTGGTTTCAATGAAGGATTTGGAATTGCTATTACTTTATTTATTATGAGTGTTGTTCAAACAATAATAAGCATTGTACTAGTTGTATTAAATTATGGAGTTGTTGGACCTATTTTAGGAATTATATTTGGTCAATTAATTGGATTCTTTGTTGCAAGTTATTTTATATTTATTAAAAGAAAAATAAAATTGAGAATTTCATTTAAAGAAATTAAAAAAATTCTGATTTTTTCAATTCCTCTTGCTATTTCAAATGCTATTAGAGGAATAATACCTCAATTAGCACCTCTTTTTTTAGTAGGAATATTAGTTTATTTTATTCATTTTACTTTAATAACCACAAGTGCAACAAGTAATGTAATATTAGGTAATTTTGGAATTGCATCAAAAGTTGGGTACTTTATTGATATTATTTTAGGATCAATAAGTTTATCAGTTCTATCTATTTTTTCTAAATTATTTTCTAGCAATAAATTCAATAAACAAATATCAAAATATTATAATTATTCAGTTTATCTTGCATTTGTCTTTATTTCTCCACTTCTTCTATTTATTGCAATATTATCAAAACAGTTTTCCTATACTTTTTTTTCAGGACATTATGTTTTAGCACCAGTCTATCTACAAATTGTTAGTATTGGTATTCTAATTAGTATCTTTAGTATGTATGCGAGTACTTTGTTAATAAGTAAAAATAAAGTAAAGGAAATAATGAAAATAAATATAAATATAATAATAATTCAATTAATTTTAATGCCTGTTTTATTGATTTTATTTCATGGTATTGGATTAATTATTCTTTTATATATAACAGCACCAATACTAAGCAGTATATTTTTATTAAAGAAAATTAATAAATTATTTAAAGTAAAATTAGAAATTGCAAGAATATCAAAAGTACTATTAGCAAATGTACTTACTTTAATATTAATAATTCCTTTTATTGTATTTGAACCAGCATATTTTATATTTTTATTAATTATAGGACTAATACTTATTTTATTTGCTTATCCAATATTATTAATAAAAACAAAAGCAGTAACAAATAATGATTTAAATATAATAAAAAGAGTAACAGAAAAAATCCCAGTTATAAATATTGTATTAAATTTTTATATTAAATTTACTGGAATTTTTATTAAAGATAAATAATTTTAAAAATAATCAGAAAAATAAATATAAAGAAATAAGAATAATGAATATTAAATATGTAATATTTTATAAATAAATTGCAATGAAAATGTGTTTAAAATGCAAGTTGATCAAGAAAAATGGAATAATTATTGGAAAGAACACCAGATGTTTATATTTGATGAAAAAGATAATAAAAAAGAATTATTTGTTATTGATACACCACCACCTTTTACTGGTGGAGAATTGCATTTAGGACAGGCTTTTTGGATTTGTTACATTGATTCTATTGCAAGATTTAAATATATGAATAATTACAATGTTTTGTATCCACAAGGATGGGATGCACAAGGATTTCCAATTGAAATTGCAGTAGAAAAAAAATATGGAAAAAATATGAGTAAAAACGATTTTTATGATAAATGTGCTGAAGTATCAAAAGAAAATATAGATATAATGAAAATGCAAATGTTGCAATTAGGATCAAGTTTTGATGAAAAACATCAATATATTACAATATCAAAAGAATATAGAGCAAAAGTTCAGCTTTCTTTAATATTAATGCATGAAAAAAATATGATATATAGAGGTGCACACCCTATTGAATTTTGTACTTATTGTGAATCAGGTATTTCAAGAGAAGATACAGAAGAAAAACAACAAGAAACAATGCTTAATTATATTGAATTTAAAATAAAAAATCACAAAAAAGGAATAGTAATAGCAACAACTCGTCCTGAATTAATGCATAGTTGCGTTGCAATTGCTGTTAATCCAGAAGATTCAAGATATAAAAAATTAATTGGTAAAGAAGTTGAAACACCTATTTTTAATAAAAAAGTAAAAATAATTAGTGATAATAGTGTTGAAAAAGATTTTGGTACAGGAGCTGAAATGATATGTACTTTTGGTGATAAAAATGATGTTATTGCATATTACAAACATAAACTTGAATTAATAAAAGCAATTGATGAAAAAGGAAACTTAAAAAACGCAGGTAATTTAAATGGATTAAAATTAAAAGAAGCAAGACAAATAATAATTAAAAAATTAGAAGAAGAAAAATTAATAATAAAACAAGAAAAAATAAACAATACAGTAAAAATTCATGGTAGATGCGGAACATCTATTGAATTTATCATATCAAGTCAATGGTTTATTAAAACAAAAGAAAATAGTAAAAAAATTCTTGAAATTGCAAAGCAAATAAAATGGATACCAGAGTATTCTATAAATAGATTGGAAGACTGGGTAAATTATATTGAATGGGATTGGAATATATCAAGAAATAGAATATTTGGAACACCTATTCCTTTTTGGCATTGTGAAAAATGTAATTATATAGTTGCTCCAAAAAAAGAAATATTACCAATTAATCCAAATACACAATTACCTGAAATAAAAATATGTCCAAAATGCAAATCAAAAATAATTGCAGATCAAGAAACCTGTGATGTGTGGGTTGATTCATCAATAACACCATTAATAATTGCTGGTTGGCCTGAAAATAAAACATTATTTAATAAAGCATTTCCAGCAGCAATCAGAATTCAAGGAAGTGATATAATAAGAACATGGGCATTTTATACAATATTTAGAGTATGGGCACTTATAGGAGCAAAGCCATTTGAAAATTTATTAACACATGGAATGATTTTAGGAGCAGATAAAAAAGAAATGCATAAAAGTTTAGGAAATGGAATTTCACCTGTTGAACTTATTGATAAATATTCAGTTGATGCAGTAAGATTATGGGCTATATTAAGTGGGAAAGCAGAAAAGGACAAAGTATTTTCATACCAGGAAATTGAATATGCAAAAGCATTTGTTCTAAAATTATACAATTCATCAATATTCGTTAAAAAAGCATTTGAAAAAGAACCAATAAAAACAAGTATTAATGACATGGATAAAATATTTGGATTATTTGATTTATGGATTTTAAATAGATTAAATACAACAATAAAAGAAGTAAATGAAGCATATGAAAAGTTTAATCTTTATGAAGCAATGAATAAAGCAATAAATTTTTATAGAACAGAATTTTGTGATTATTATATTGAAAATGTAAAATATAGAATTTATAATGACAATATAAATGAAGCAAATAGAGATGCTGCAAAATATTGTTTAAAATATGTATTATTACATGCATTAAAATTATTTGCTCCAGTTATTCCATATATTAGTGAGGAAATAAATTCATATTTTGAAAAAGAAACAGTTTTTAATAATTTCCCAAAATATACTAAAAAAGCATCTGAAATTGATTATGTAATAAATGGACTTGTATTTCAAAGTGCAATAGTAGATATTGATCCAGAAAACTCTGGAATTGTATTAAATGATATAATTGCAGACATAAGAAAATACAAATCAAATAAAAAATTAGCATTAAATAAAGAATTAAATAAAGTTGAAATAGATATTCCTGAGAGATATGAAAGAATAATTGAAATTGCAAGTATTGAAATAAAAAATATTTGTAAAATAAAAAAAATAATAATAAAAGCAAAAAAACAATATAAAATTAATATTGTTGAGTAAATTAATAATAGTGATGAAATGATTGATGAGATAATTAAAGATAAAGAATACACATTAATTGAAATAATTAAAGAAACACCAGATGTAAATTTGTACAAATTTAAAGCAAATGATAATACAAAATTAAATTTTGATCCTGGTATGTTTGTAATGATTAAATATAAAGATAATGAGCAGGAGATTTCAAGAGCATTTTCAATTGCTTCTGAACCAAATTCAGAAACTCTTGATTTTTATATTCATTTAATAAATGGAAGATTTACAACAAAAATGGCTAATGCAAAAATTAATGATATTTTTTATATCTCAGGACCTCATGGACAATTTAAATTTATTCCAAAAAATAAAAAACAATTATTATTTATAGCTGGTGGAACTGGAATTGCACCATTTATTTCAATGATAAGATATATTAAAACATTAAATTTAGATATCAATATTGTTATGTTTTATAGTGTGAGAGTTTCGAATGGAATAATAGCAAAAAATGAACTTGAAGAATTAAGTAAGCAAATAAATTTAAAACAAATAATATGCATAACAAGAGAAGATCCTAGTTGGAATGGTGAAAAAGGACATATAACAAAAGAAACAATTGAAAAACATATAAAAGATGCAGATCAAAGAACAGTATATATCTGCGGACCATTACAATTTACAAAAGCAATGGAAGAAGTTGCAATAGAATGTAATGTAAAAAAAGAAAACATTAATGCAGATATATGGGGCTAATAATAAATTATAAATAATAATTAATAAATTTAATATTTTATTAAATTAATATTTATTACGTCTTATTTTTTTGTTATCTCCTCTTCTATATTGATCTTTTTTATAGTTTTGATGTTGAGGAGTTTGATGAAATTTAGTAGATTTATATCTGCTATTGTTATTATTTTGAGATTTAAATAATTGTATATTTGCATATTTTGAAGCATCTAAGAATAATCTTTCAATTTTTATATTTATAGCATATTCAATATCAGAAACAAAATTTCTTTGTTTTGATTCAACTATTGTAAATGCTAATCCATTTGCATTCATTCTTGCAGATCTACCAACTCTATGAATATAAATATTAGGATTATCAGGAGCATCAAAATTTATTATATCTGAAATTCCACCAATATCTAAACCTCGTGAAGCAATATTTGTTGCAATTAAAAATTTTGCACCTGCTCTGAAATTATTAAGTGAAATCTCCCTTTTTGATTGTGTAAGTCCACCATGCAAAAGTATTGCATGAATTCCTTGATTTTTTAATGCTTCATATATTTCATTAGCAGCATATTTTGTATGTACAAAAATTATTGCTTTTTTTGGATTATATTTATTAATATATGCAAGCATAACAGCAAATTTTAATTTACTTGGTGCTGTTGCATAATAATGTTTTATATTTGTTGGAATTTTTAGTTCTTCTTCTTCACCAATACTTAAAAATAATGGTGCATGCAGATGTTTTTTTGCAGTTGTTTTTATTTCCTCTGGTATTGTTGCTGAAAATAACATTGTTTGCTTTGAACTTGGTGTTTTTGACATTATAAATTCAATATCTTCTAGAAAACCCATATCAAGCATTGTATCTGCTTCATCTAAAATAAGAAATTTTAAATCATTTAAACGTAATGCTCTTCTTTCAACTAAATCAATTATTCTTCCTGGTGTTCCTATTACTATACTTGGATTTTGTCTAAGATTATACATCTGTGTATTTACTGAAGCACCACCATACACAATTACTGTATTGCTTTTATCTTGTTTTATCTTGTTTACAACATCAAATATTTGTAAAGCAAGCTCTCTTGTTGGTGCTATAATAAGTGCTACTGGTGATCTTGCTTCTACCATTTTTTGTAGTATTGGTATTAAAAAAGAGCATGTTTTTCCTGTTCCTGTTTTTGCTCTTACTATAATATCCTTGCCTTCAAGTGCTATTGGAATTACTTGTTCTTGAACATCTGTTGCAGTTATAAAATTTATTTTTGTTAATGCTTTTACTAAGCCTGGTTTTAAATTCATTTCTGAGAATTGTTTCATAAAAATACCTAATTAAAAAAGAAGAAGTAGAATAAATAAATAAAATTTAATTTATACTGTTTATCTTTTTATTTTTTGTTTTTAAACTTAAATTACATAATATTAGATTAATAGTATTATATATTTGTTTTTATTTTATTCTTTTTACTTTTATATTTTTATAATAAATTTAAATAGAGCAAAGCTCTGAAAGGGAATTGAACCCTCAACCTCTTGCTTTTTCTGATTTATAATATACGAAGCAATTGCTCTACCGTTGAGCTATCAGAGCAAACTAATAATTATTAACAATATATTATTTATTTTACTTCTAAATCTTTATATAAATAATTAATACAATAATTTTTATAAAATTAAATTTAATTTCTACATAGGGTTTTTATTTTTTAGTTTTTATATTTCATTAATATAAAATTAATATAGTTAAATAGTGATAAAATGTTTGAAATAAAAATAGATGATGCAAAATATTGGAAAAATTGCATAGAATCAATAGCAAATATAGTTGACGAAGGATTATTTGAAATAAATAAAGAGGGAATTTTATTAAAAGCAATAGACCCCTCAGGCATAAGCATGGTTTTATTTAATATTCCAAATAAAACATTTTCAAAATATGAATTAGATAAACCAGTTTCAATTGGATTGGATATTTCAAATTTAATTAAAATCTTGTCAACTTCAAGATCAAATGAACAAATAATAATGAGAGATAAAGAAAAAAAGTTCAATATTGAATTTATTGGGGAACATAGTTCAAGAAGATACAAATTACCAATGATTGAAGTTAAATCAGATAATGTAAAAGAACCAAAAATTTCAAGTAGTGATTCAATAATTGAAGTAAAGGCAGATGTATTAAAAGACATACTAAAAGATGCAATTTCTTTATCAACATATGTTGGATTTAAAACAACAAAAGAATCATTTGTAGTAGTAGCAAAAAGTGATATTGGAGAACTTGAAGAAGAACATACAAGTGGTGCTGAATTTATAAAAAAACTTGAAGTAATAAAACCAACAACTGTTTCTTTTAATATTAATTATCTTATGAAAATAATAAATGCATCTCCTCAAGGATCAATTATTTCTTTATCAATGAAAGTTGAAGATCCTATTAAAATAAATTATAATATTGGTGATGCAACACTTACTTATTATTTAGCACCTTATATTGAAAATTAAGTAAACAAAAAAAACAGTAATAATAAAAATATAGAATTATTTTTAGGATTAGAATTTAATATTTATTTTTAGAGATCAGAAAATTAATTAGTTTAAAAATATGATTAAATGGATATTAGTACAAAAATTGCTTTGATAAAAGAATTTGCAGAAGAAATTATAAGTGAAGAAGAATTAAAAGAATTATTTGAAGTAAATAAACACCCAATTGCATATGATGGTTTTGAACCAAGTGGAATTGCACCTATTCATTTTGGTCTTTTAAGAGCTGCTAATCTTAAAATTATGTTAAAAACAGGAATAAAATTTAAACTCTATCTTGCTGATTATTTTGCACTTATAAATAATAAAATGGGTGGAGATTTAGAAAAAATAAAAATTGTTGGAAAGTATTTTATTGAAATATGGAAAGCATCTGGAATTGATATGGATAAAGTTGATGTTATTTGGGCATCAGACATTATAAATAATCTTGATTATTGGGATAGAACATTAAGAATATCAAAAGAAATATCATTAGAAAGAATAAAACGAAGTATTACAATAATGGGAAGAAAAATGAATGAAAAAGTAAGTGTTGCTCAATTATTTTATCCACCTATGCAAGTAAGTGATATTTTTCATATGAATATTGATATTTGTCAACTTGGAATGGACCAAAGAAAAGCAAATATATTAGCAAGAGAAGTTGCTAAAAAATTAAAATGGAAGAAACCAGTTGCTATTCATCATCATATTCTTTTGGGTTTACAAGGAATGAAAAAAGAAGAAAATGCAGAAGATTCTTTAATTGCATCAAAAATGTCAAAATCAGATCCAAAAAGTGCTATTTATGTTCATGATAACTTTGAAACAATAAAAGCAAAAATAAACAATGCTTATTGTCCACCAAAACAAGAAGAATTTAATCCATTACTTGAATATTTTAAATATATTGTTTTTAAAGAAAAAAATAATGTAGTAATAGAACGCCCTAGTAAATTTGGTGGTGATATTAATTTTGAATCTTATGAAGAACTTAAAAATATTTATGTAAATGGAAATTTACATCCTCAAGATCTTAAAAATGGACTTAGTATTAATTTAAATGATTTAATAAAACCAATAAGAGAACATTTTGAAAAAAATAAAGCAGCAAAAGAACTTTATGAACAAGCAAAAAGCTTTCAAATAACAAAATAATAAATTATAAATCTTTTATAATTTATTTAATAATTTCTGTTTTCAAAAGAAATGAAAAATATTTTATTAAATAAAAAAAAATTACATTATTTTATTACTTAATTTTTTTAAATAAATTTTAATATATTATTAAAAACATTAGAATTATTTAATACTTAAAATCTTTTTATTTAGTATAATATTATTTATTTTTAAGTATTTAATTTAATTAAGATAATAATGAAAACAAACAAAAATAATAATATTTTATTTGGTTTTTCTTCTGGATTTATATTAATGTTAATTATTGGATGGATTCCAGTACTTGGGCCATTAGTATCTGGTTTAATTGCTGGTTTTGTAACAAGGAGAGGTGCTTTATATGGGTTATTTTCTGGATTCTTATCAAGTTTAATAGCATCTATTATAATGTTATTTATTGTTATAGATGTATTCAAATCAACATACTTACTTTATTTATTGTCATTATTTGATATTAATTTAAACAGTTTAATAATATTGATTGGACTAATTTCAGTATTAATTTCAGCAATTGGTGGTTATATTGGAGGTGCAATACATCATTATAAAACACATAACTAAAATATTAATTTAGTGATTTTTTGTCATTTGATCTTTCATTCAAAATGTATTTTACATTATTTCTAATGTTTGCAATAGGCTTTGGAATAATTTATTTTATTTTATTATTTATTGGAACTTCTTTCTATTTTATTATTGTATTTGCAATATTATTCTTCTTACTTCAATGGTATATATCACCAAAAATAATAAAAATGATATCTCACTTAGAATACATTAAAAATAATGAGTATCAAGAATTACATGAAATAGTTAATAGACTTGCTACATTAGTACATGTCAATATCCCAAAAATTGCTATTGCACCATCAAAAGAACCAAATGCTTTTGTATTTGGAAGATCAAAAAAGAATTCAACACTTGTAATCCATAAAGGTTTATTAGAAATATTGAATACAGAAGAATTAGAATCAGTTATTGGACATGAACTTGGTCATTTAAAACATAATGATATGCTAATAATAACATTTATTTCTTTTATACCAATGCTAGCATATTTAATTGCACAAAGCTTATTTTTTAGCACTATTTTTGGAGGTATTGGAAATAATAGAAGAAATTTTGATTATTTTATATTGTTTGGAATTGGTGCATTTTTCGTTTATTTAATATCTCAGTTATTATTACTTTCCTTATCACGAACAAGAGAATTATATGCTGATGAATTTTCTGCAAAAACAACAAAAAACCCAAGTGCATTAGCTTCTTCTTTATTTAAAATAAGTTACAATAATATTAAAAATAATAATAATAAAAAAGAAATTAATATGCAGTTTTTTTATATTATTGATTTTTTTAGTATTGAAAAAGATTTAAAAGAAATTAAAACACACTACAAAGAAATAAAAGAAATGTTACCAAATATTGATCTTACTTGTTTAGTTAATGATGCTTCAAAACAAAAGAAAAGTTTTTGGGGTATTCTAAATAGTTTATATTCAACACACCCAAAAACATATAAAAGAATACTTAATCTTGCTAAAATAAAAAAAACATTGTGAATTATTTAATTAATTTTGAAATTTTAAAATCAATAACAATTTCAATCTCTTTTGTAGAATATGGTCTTACTATTCTTTCAAATATTATTTTTGCTTTATAATTATTTTTCTTTGCATGTGCATATATTATTTTTTTTGTTTTATCAAATACTGTTTCAGCATCACCAAAAATATAAATATGAACAATTGCATTTTGTTTTGCATCTAAAAGAATTTGATCAAGAAAATCAATACTTGATTTTGGCATTGGAACTATTATTCGATCTGCAAAATTCTTGTAATGCTTTGCTTCTTTTTTTACATCACCAAAAACAGTATTTACATTAAATGTTTTATTTAATTCAATATTTTTTTTAAAATAATTAATAGCATTCTCATTTAATTCAATACCAACAATATTTGTGTTTTTATGTTGCTTTGCAATTTCAATTGCAAAAGGACCAACACCAGCAAACATAACTAATATATTTTCATCTTTTTTGACTAATCTCATTATTCTTGATCTTTCATAAGATAATCTATTTGAAAAAAAAGTTTTTCTAATATCAAAACTAAAAACACAATTATTCTCCTTATATTCAGCAATAAAAGTTTTAATTCCAGATAAATATTTGAATCTTCTTATTCTAAATATTCCTGAAACAGGACTTATTTGTGCAACAACTGTTTTTACAGTTGGATTTAATTTAATAATGTATTTTGCTATTTTTTGTTTATTTGATTTTGATTTATTATTTTTAATATCATCAAGATATGGTTTTATTATTGCAATATTACCTAAAATATCATACCTTTTTGATATATTTGTTTTTTGTTCTTCTTGTATGTTTTTTAATTTTTCTTGATTTATATTATTATTTTTACTATTTTTTATATTTAAATTCAAAATAATATAATCAAATGATTTTTCAATATGTTTTTTAATTTTTTCATTGCTTATATTTATAATAGGAATAAAAACACTGTCTTTAAAAAAGATTTTTCTTGATTTATCAAGTAAATCAATTGTTTTTAAATATTTTTTAAGTTGTTCTGCATTTTTTTTATTTACTTTTATATATTTCATAATACCATTAAAAGAATTAAAATAATAGAATATAAGAACAAATATAAATTAATAATTAAAAAGATTAAATAAAAATAAAGGGAATTTTATGTATTTTGTAGTTAAAGTTATTTCAGGACAAGAAAAAATAGCAGCAACAATATTGCAGAACAAAGCAGCACAAATGGAAAATCAAATATACTCTATTTTAGTGCTTTCTGGAATGAAAGGATATTTGATAGTAGAAGCAAAAAATGAAGTAACATGTACAACATTAATAGCAAATGAACATAATGTTAGAGGATTATTAAAACAACCATTAAAACAAGAAGAAATAGATAAAATATTAGAAGTTAAAACATTTATACAAACAATTGAAAAAGGAGATCTTATTGAATTTATTAATGGACCATTTAAAGGATATAAAGCAAAAGTATTGAAAATTGATGATCAAAAAAGTGATTTAACAGTAGAACTTATGGATGTAGTTGTTCCAATACCAATTACAGCTAAATTAAGTTCAGCAAAAATAATTCAAAAAGCAAAAAAAATAGAAGAATAGTGATATTATATGAGTAATACATCAATAGAAGGTTTAATAGAAGGAGGAAAAGCAACATCAGGACCACCATTTGGGCCAGCATTAGGACCTTTAGGTATAAATATTCAAGAAGTTATTAATGAAATAAATGAAAAAACAAAAGACTTTGAAGGTATAAAAATTAGTGTTAAAGTAATTGTTGATTTAGTTAGTAAAAAATATGAAATAAGTGTTGGTTTACCACAAACAAGTGCATTAATATTAAAAGAATTAAAAATTGGAAAAGGAGCAAAAATAAAAGAAGAAATTGTTGGTAATTTAAATTTAGAACAAATTAAAAAAATAGCACTTGCAAAAGATTTGTTTGGAGCAACTTTAAAAGATAAAGTAACACAAATATTAGGTACTTGTAGAAGTATGGGAGTAACTTGTGAAAATAAAACCCCAAAAGAAATTATAGAAGAAATAAATCAAAACAAAATAAAAATTGAATAAAAAATCTAATTTATAAAATTAGTAAATATTTTTTATTGTATTTCTTCTTTTTCTTATTTTATTTAAGAGTAGAAATATTTGAATAGCGAGGAATGGATTTGAACCATCGATCTCTGGGTTATGAGCCCAGCGGGCACTCCTAGCTACCCCACCTCGCTTTATAGTTTAATATATTATAGAATTGTTATTTTATTAAATCTTCTGTTTCTTTTCTATTTAATCTTGTATACTGTTTTTTACACACAGTACATTTAAAGTCAGTGTCAAAAGCTTCACTAAAAGTTAAGATTAAATTATTATCTTTATAACATTTTTTACATATAAAATAATCATCACAATCTTTTTTTATAAAACTATTTGATCCTTGCTTTATATAATCAAAAAAAGAATCTATTTTACTTGTATTTATATACCATGCAAAAGAAAGCCATCCATTGCTATTTTTTGCAACATAATATGTTGTTAGACCATAACCTTGTAAAATATTTAAAATTCTTCTTATTGAATTTATTTTCATATCTAATTGAAATGCTATTTGATCATCAATCATTGGATTAATAAGAAGACTTAGTACATCTATTGTTCTTTTACTTACGTTTTTAATAAGATAATCAATACTATTTGGATTATTTAATATTTTATTAATACATTCTTCTGCTTCTTGAGGTTTTGGAATACTTGTATTTTGTTTTTTCTTTCTACCTCTTCCAGTATGTTTATTTTCTAAATTTAAAATAACTGAATTAACATCTTTATTTTCTAAATTATTTATTTTTTGTTTTACTTTTGAAATATTTAATGAATTTTTTTCTTCTGTTTGTGAAGGTGAATTATTTACTATTTTTAATTTTTTCGATTTTAAAGGTTTAATTTTTTTATTTTGTATTTTTTTTGATGCTTTTTGTCCTGATTTACTTATTTTATTCATAAATATCACATTACCTTTTATGTATTTTTAATATATAATCTTTTCTATTGTTTTACTTTTTATTTATAAGAAGTAGGAGGGGGTGCAATTCCACTATTCATACAATATTTTATATTATTATATATAGATTGAAAAAAACAAATTTAAGATTATATAATGAAAACAAATTTAAGATTATATAAAAAATATAAATTTAATAGTGGAATTCAGGGGTCCTATGGATAATTTTGAAATGTCTTATGAAACAATATGGCAAGTATATTATAAAGAAAAACAAACAAATGAATTACAATTATTACCTGATTTTTTTTATTCTGATACTCAAATAAACTCTATTAAAACAGACTTAAAAGATGAAGAAAATCAAAAAGAATTTAGTATTAAAGAAAATATTAATTTATTAATTACAAAAATATTCGAAAAAAGAAAACAAAAAATATTAATTTATTCAGCATATAATAAATCATTACCTCAACCTATTCCAAATATTGAATTAAATTTTTATAATAAATTACAAGAATTAAAAAATACATATATTTTAAATATAAAACAAACACAAGTAAATATATCTTTAAAAAGTTTAGATTATTTGCCTGAAATAATTTTACCTTCTGGTGAAAAAATAGGACCATTAAAAAAAGAAGAAATAATTGAAATTAAATCAAAAGAAAGCGAAGATATAAATTTTTTAATAAACAATTCAATATGTGTTAAACTTTAATTTTATTTAAATTAAATAAACAATAAAATTAAATAATTGATTTTTATGAAAATTACAAAACAAATTAGAGTATATTGTCCAAAATGTAATAAACATACTATACATAAAGTAAAATTATATACAAAGAAACAAGATAGCGGTTTAAGTATGGGAAGCAGAAGAAGAAAAAGAAAATTAAAAGGATATATAGGAAAAGTAAAAGGACAAGCAACTGTTAAAAAAGCATCAAAACGTCAAAAAACATTATTAGAATGTTTAGATTGCCATTATAATGTTGAAAGAGTATTTGATTATAGAACAAAAAAGAAATTAGAATTTAAAATATAATTTATTTTTATTCTCTCTTTATATTCTATTTATTAAATATTAATAATAAGTTCAAAGAAATAATAGTATTAATATGGCAGATATAAAAAAAATCCCAGATTTAAGAGAGCTTGTAATTGCAGAAGTAGTTAAAATAATTAATTTTGGTGCATATTGTAAATTAATAGAATATAATAATTCAGATGCTTTTTTACCTATAAAGGAAATATCTTCAGGATGGATAAAAAATATTCATGTATTTATTCATAATAATCAAAAAGTAGTATGTAAAGTAATTTATTTTGATAAAGAAAGAAATATTATTGATATTTCTCTTAAAAAAGTAACACCAAAAGAATCAAAAACAAAAATTAAAGAATATAATTTAGAAAGAAGACTACATAATCTATTTATTCAAGCAATAAATCAAGCACAAGAACAAGATAAAAAAGCAGATCTCATAACAACTGTTTTATTTGAATTCCATTCTTTTATAAGTTTAATTATAAATGCAACTAACAATACAAAAGAATACAAAGATTCAAAATTACCAAAAAAACTAAAGGATGTTTTAATAAAAGTAATTAAAGCAAATAAAAAAGAGAGAACTTATAATGTTTCTTATATTTTAACTTTACTAACTTACAATACTCTTTCAGGAATTTCTGAATTAAATTCTATTTTATTAGCTTTAAAAGATCAAGGGCTTATTGTTTCATATATAAGTGCACCAAAATATCGTTTAATTGCTTTTTCAAAAAAGAATTATTTTGAAGCAGAAGAAAAAATAAAAAAAGCAATAGATATTGCAAAACAAAAACTAAGTAATGGTATATTCACTATAGAAAAAGAAAAATTAAAAAAAGAAAAAGAAAATATAATTAATGAATTAAATGCTTAATCTAAATAAAACAATAATTGTAAAAAATAAGAAAAATAGTAAAATTAAATTAAAAGAACCTATTCTTCTTGTTGGATTACCTGGTTTAGGTAATGTAGGAACAATAGTTGCAGATTTATTAATACATCAATTCAAAGCAAAACCTTTAGCAAAATTATATTCTAATCATTTTCCACATCAAGTTCTTATGTTAAAAAATGGTGGACTTCGTTTATTAAATAATAGATTTTATTTGATAGATAATTTTAATAAAAAAGATAATTTAATTATATTAACAGGAGATACGCAAGCAATAACACCAGAAGGACAATTTGATGTTAACTTAGAAATTTTAAATTATTTTAAAAACAAATTAAAAGGTAAATTTATTTTTACTATTGGTGGTTATACTACAATGCAAGAAGATTTAAAAAATCCAAAAGTTTTTGGTAATGTAACCAATACAAAAATTATTGATAAATTTAAAAAATATGATATTGTTTTTAAAGAATCTCGAGGAGCAATTTTAGGATCTCTTGGTTTGTTATTAGTATTTGCAAAAATGCAAAAACTTGAAGGTCTTTGTTTAATGGGTGAAACAAAGTATCCAGAACTTGATCCAATGGCAGTAAAAGCAATAGTAAGTGTATTGAACAAAATTTTTAATATTACAATAGATACAAAAGATGTAGATAAATTAATAAAATCAATTGATAATTCAAATAATAATATAGCAAATAATATCAGTATTCCTCCCCCTTTCTTAGATAATAAAGAAAATTCACAACCTTCTTATATACGTTAAATATTACTGGTTTTATGAAAAATAGAAACATAAACATCTTTACTTTAGATTTTAAAGGATTGCTTCTTGCTATTCTATTTGGTATTATATTCTATTTCTTAGGTGGTTCTGAATTTGGTGCGCTATTTGTTTTATCAATGATCTTATTTTTAATTTTATCAAGCATTGTTACTAAAATAGGAAAAACACATAAAAAATCAATGAATTTATATGAATCAACAAGGAGCATAAAAAATGTTTTATCAAATGGAATAGCACCATTAATATTAGCATTATTGTTTTTTATTTTTATTAAAGTTCATTTAATAAATTTATTATTACTAGTTGGATTCATGTCTACTGTTTCAGCAATTACAGCAGATAAATTTAGTAGTGAAATAGGTGTTCTTGATGGACAGCCACGAATGATTATTGGATTTAAAAAGGTTAAAAAAGGTGTATCTGGTGGTGTAACTTTATTAGGTTTAAGTTCTGGACTTCTTGCTTCTTTATTAATTTCAATATTTTATCTAGTATATTTCTATTTTATACCTAATGTCTATTTTACAAACACTATTAATATATTATTATTATTCTTAATTATTATTGTTTCTGGATTTATTGGTACTATTTTAGATTCTATTTTAGGATATTTTGAATCTAATAAAATTGGAACAAAACATACTACAAATTTTATTGCAAGTCTATTAGCTGGTTTTATTGGAATTGTATTATTTTTAATTACTATTTAAATAAAATACTAATAAAATACTAATATTATAAAAAATAAAAGTGATGAAATAAATAAAATTAAACAAAGTATTTTAAATATTGGAACTCTCGGTCATATTGATCATGGAAAAACTTCTTTAACAAAAGCACTTACAAATCAATGGACAGATAAGCATAGTGAAAGTATTAAAAGAAATATGACAATAAAACTGGGTTATGCAGATACAATTATAAATAAATGCACTGAATGTGAAGGACCTGAAGCATATACAATAAGTAAAAAATGCAAATGTGGAAAAGTTGCAGAACCATTGATGAAAATTTCAATATTAGATGCACCAGGTCATGAAACACTTATGGCAACTGCAATTGCTGGTGCAAGTGTAATTGATGCTATGTTATTTGTTATTGCAGCAAATGAATCTTGTCCAATGCAACAGACAAAAGAGCATTTAATGATAATAAATATTTTAGGAATAAAAAATGTAATAATTATTCAATCAAAAATAGATATTGTTGGAAAAGAAAAAGCAATCAAACATTATAATCAAATAAAAGATTTTATAAAAGGAAGTACAATTGAAAACGCACCAATTGTTCCTGTAATGACAAATCAAAATATAAATATAGATATTTTACTAGAGAAGATAGCAAATTTTAAAATTCCAGAAAGAGATTTAAAATCAGCACCAATCATGTATGTTGTAAGATCTTTTGATGTGAATAAACCAGGAGCAGAAATAACAACATTATCTGGTGGTGTTATTGGTGGTGCAATATCTAGAGGTATTTTTAAAGTTGGGGATAAGATTGAAATAAGACCAGGGATTAAAATAGAAACAAAAAAAGAAAAAAACAAAACAACATACAAACCAGTAATAACTAAAATTAATAATATGTATAGTGGAAATATTAGTTTAGAAGAAGCACAACCTGGTGGATTAATAGGTATTTCAACTGAATTAGATCCTGCGTTTACAAAAGCAGATAATCTAGTTGGTAATATATTAGGTTTACCAAATAAATTGCCTGATCTAGTAGATGAAATATCAATAAAGTTTTTTAAGATTAATAGAACTGATATTCCAGATCAACAATTTAGAGAAAATGAACCATTGATTTTGGGTATTGGAACAGCAACACTAGTTGCATATGTAAAAAGTTCAAAAAAGAATATACTTAATATAAGTCTAAAGCATAGTGCATGTATTGAAAAGAACCAGAAAATTGCAATAATGAGGAATATTACACAGAGATGGCGTTTAATAGGTTATGGTCTATTCTAATATAATTTTAATAGAAAAAGGCCAGTGCAATCAAGCACTGGCAAGACGACTAGTTTTTTATTTACACTTTTTGTAAACTTAATAGATATTATAAGTGTTTATATTTAAAAGCATTTTGTTTCTATTAAATAGTGGAATTTTAAACTATATTTCCAATACTAAAAATTCTTGGTGAATTATTTCGCAAAAGCATAAATTCATCATTTTTTTGTAATGTTATTGATTTTTCAAATATTAATTTAATTTTATTATCTTTGATTTCATCAACAACACATACCCTGTTTGAAAAATTAGAAATAAATACATATCTGTTTCCTTTTTCAATTGTTTCATCTACTATTTTACTTATTTTAATAATTGCTTCAGTACTATTTACTTTTTTTATTGGGTTTTTTGTTAATATATCCCCTTTGCTAATATTACTACTATCAATTCCTTTTAATGCAACACCAACCCGTGTATTTTTTTCAGCTGTTTTTATATCAATATCTTGAGATTGTATTGATTTAATAATTATTTGTTTATTATCAGAATGATATAAAGAATCATGAACATTGATTTTTCCTTTGGTAACAATACCAAGTGCAACGCATCCAATACCTTTTACATTAAATGCATTATCAATATCAATTCTAGTCTCTTCATTACTAATTTCATTATTGTATTTAATAATATTATTAACTATTTCTTGTGTTTCACATATAATATAATCTAGATCTAGTGTTTTTATGAATTCTTCAATATTACTATCATCACTAAAAATTATTCTTTTTTTACATAATTCAGCAGCAATAATTAATTCCCCGAATATTTTATCAATATTTTTAGTACTAATTATAATTTGATTTGAAAGAAGCATTGATTGCGCAATATCATAAAATTTTTTTTCTAAATCAATTACACTCAATCCAACTATAATATTTCCATTAATTATTCTATTAATAAAAACAATACCATTTTCAGAGCTTTTTTTTCCAATTAATCCAGCAAGTTCATTATCATGTATAAAAACTAAAAAATGCATGAAATCATTAAAATATTTTTATTTATTAATCCCACAAATCCTTAAACTTGTTTTTTTTGAATAATATTTCTTTTAATTCTTTGTCAAGAGGTATATCATTTCTTCTTATCCATTCAATTAATAAAGCAGCATGTTCTTTTTCATCATCTCTATTATGTTCTAATATTCCTTTTAAATCATTATTATTTGATGCAATTATTCCTTCGTCATATCTTTTTTGGGCTAATAATTCATCTACAAGAGATTGTCTTGCTATATTTATATCTTCAATATTTTTTTTGTTCTCCATATTAACACTTTTTTTATTATAATCATTATTATTTTTATTATAATTATTATAGACTATTGAAAATTTAATATTATTGTTTAAATTATTTGTTGTAATAAATTAAAATAATTATGATCTTATATCTTATTTTATAACTTATTTATTGAATATAAAATTAAAATATAATATATTAATAAATAATTTTTAATAAATTAATTTAATACAATAATTTATATTTTCTAATTTTATTAAAATATAATTCTACTACTTAATTTATTATATTATAATTATCATATAAATAAAAGGTGAGAAGATTACTGACACTATAACTTTTTTGGATTTAATTGTTTTAACTAAAATCAATCAAAATACTAGTGTTGAAAAATTTGGAAGTGAAATAAATTCTTCTTTTTTTGATGCTTCTAATATTTTAGGGTCTTTAAAACAAAAAGGACTAATAGATTTTACAATAATTTTCTCTGTTCAGAATAAAATAATACTTACTGATATTGGAAAAAAGTTAATTGAGGATGCAAATAAAAAAGCTCTTGAAACTTTAGATTCTTTAGATTCAGAAATATTAAAACAATTATCTGTTTCAAAAAGAAATTTTATAGATATATCCAGTACATTAAATATAAGACCATTGGATATTGCAATGCATTTATACAAATTATTAAAGCAAGATAATATTTCTTATACTATTCAAAATGCAAATATTGAACTATTGCTTACTGAATCTGGATTTATAAAATTAAAACAACTTCTATTGCAACAAAACAAACAAGATGCAAATGATTTTATAAATCAAAAAGAATTAGGATTAAAGAATAATATTGATAGAAATAAACAAAGTCAAACAAGTAATAATGAAAAATCAAATAAAGATATGAATTCTTCTATTTCTCTTCAAAAAGAATCAGGTCAAAACAAATTAAAAAGAAAAAAGTTTTTTATTATTATATTAATTGCAGTTATAATTCTAGTATTTTATCTTGTTTTAAAGACTAAAATAATTTAATGTTCTTGTTATTTTCTTAATCTATTTTGTAATAAATTTTTAATAAAAAGATATTTATATAAATTAATTTATTTTTTTGAGGTATTTATCTATTAAAATTTATATGTTGGTTCTTGAATTTCTTTTAATATTATTGCATTATCTAATTTTTGTTTTAATTTCTCTTCTAAATTTTCAGAATTTTCTTTTCCAAGTAAATTTTTATAATGTATTGGAGCAATGTTTTTTGCGCCTATTGCTTTTGCTGCTTCTATTGCCTCATCAATTTCCATTGTATAATGTCCACCCATTGGTAATAGTGCAATATCAATATTTTTCTCTTTTAATTTTTTCATTTCTTCAATAAAATCAGTATCTCCTGCGTGATATATTTTTACATTATTAATACTTATAATAAATCCAAGCCAATCTTTTTCTTTTGGGTGAAATTGTAATTTTTCTTTTTTATTATTATATGCTGGTATTGTTTCTATTTCTATATTATCTACTGAATATTTTTGATATGGTTTTAAAGTTATTACATTATCAAATTCATTTTCACTTAAGCAATTAGAAGCAGTAATAATCTTTGTGTCTGTTTTGATTATTTTATTAATATCTACTTTACTATAATGATCAAAATGTGCATGTGTTATCAATATAATATCAGCTTTATTTTTAACTATTGATTCATCTAGATTAAATGGATCTATATATACATTTAAATTATTTTTTTCTTCTTTTATATAGAAACTAGCATGACCTATCCAAAATAAATTATTCATTATAATTCCTTAAAATGATTTATATTATTTATAAATAGTAAAAAAATTAGCCGAATATTGCACCAAAACCTTCATTTGCTTTTGATTCTTCATCACTAATATATTTTATTATTTTTTCTTCAATATCTTTATCTGCTATTTTAATTGTTTTGAATTTTTCTTTAAAAATTTCTTCTGATTTTTTAAAAAAACTTTCATTTGCTTTTAAATATAAAAAATAACGAGAACTTGATAAAGAGATTACTGATCCATTTTTTACTTCAAATTCTTGTCTTTTAAATATAACATCATTATATTTGTCTTTTTTTATATTATTAATATCAATATTTTGATCAGTATAAGGGTCATAATTCAATAGTTTTTTAAGTGCATCTATTTCTAACTCACTACACTCATAAACTTTTATTGACATAATCAGTCTAATAATTTAGCATTTATATTTCCTTCGCGTCCTGGTCTGTTTAATATAATCGCTTTTCCAAGTTCTGTATTTATTACTGTTCCCTTTGTTAAAATATTTTGTCTTGCAAAGTTTCTATTGTTTTTTGATTCAAGAACATTTGTAATTTGAACTTTTTTATAACCTTCTTTTGTTAATAAATTAGCAAATCCTGCCATTTTTAATATTCTGCGTTTATTACCTCCTCTATGTCTTGTTTCTCTTGTTACATTTTTATCAAATAATTTTGTTGCAGAAAAATAATTTCCAATTTCACTTCTTTTTTTATTTCTAAATACAATTATTTTTTTTCCATTACCATTTACTTTTGTTTTTGATCTTTTGTGGATTTGAATACCAAATTGAGCCATATAATCACTTAATAAATTTTATATAAAAATAAAAAAGAATTACTATTTATTTTAATAATTAAAAATATAATTCTATGTTTTTATTATTTTATCTTTATTCCATATATTCATTTAAAACTTCTGATTATTTTGTACTAATGTTCTTGTTTCTCAAATGAAAATTATTTATATCTAAACAATAAATCTATTACTTAGGTAAGTAATATGTTTTCTAAACTATGTAAAAATTTATCTATTGAAAAACAACAAAAAAAAATAGAATATGCTGAAGTAATTCTTGATAATTTAATTGGTTTTCATACAAATTTGTCTGAATATAAATTTCAGATATCTTCAATTCCTTGTTCAGGTACTTATAAAAATAATAAAATTCAAATAAATAGAAAACTAGATATCATTAATTTTGAATCAACACTTGTTCATGAACTTAGTCATGCACTTCAAGAAAGAGAAAATATAATTAATCCTTTTTGCGCCTTAATTAACAATAATCATATAAAGGTTGGTATTGAGGAAGCTTTTGCATATTTTAATGATGCTTTTGTAATAGCAGGAAATGAAAAATATTCAAATTTATATGAAATGAGAATAGAAATGATTAGAGAACTTTCTTATGATTATTCTCCCAATATTCTTGCAAAATCCTTTTATTTGATAAAAAATTCAATTTTAGAAATAAATAAAAATAATAATAAAATAGTTTTTTTAGCATCTAAATCAGATGCTGATCAATTGTCAAAACAACCTAATTCTGAATCTATTTTAGGTAATTCTACTGCATTAATTTCATTTGTTTCAAATGATTTTAGTATATTAAAAACATCACAAGAATTATTTAAACCCTGGAAAAATGTATTGTATAATTTAAATAAAAAATTAAATGATAAAAAACAATCAAATAAAATTCAAAATAATCTACTTTGCTTATTGAGAATAAGATCTAAAAAACATCTTTCTGATTTTATAAGAGGAGAAATTGAAAATAAGCAAATTAATTAAACTTAAAAAATAATTTTCTAAATAAATTATAAACAATTATTATTTTATTTTTATTTATTTATATAATTTCTATTTATTATTTCGTAAATTTTCTTTGCTTTAAGTTTTCCTATCTTATCAATTTTTATTAGTTCTTCTATGTTTGCATTCATAAGATTTTTTATATTTTTGAATTTAATTAATAATTTTTTTGTTAATTTTGGACCTATTCCAGGAAGATTACCAATAATATATTCTTGTAATTGATTATCTGAATGTGCTTTAAATGAACCTTTTAATGATGGTTCATTATTATTATTCTGTTGTTCTTTTTTAATAATACTCATAATTACTTCTGTTGTTTCAAAATTACTAAAACAAAATATTACTTCTATTTTATAATTAATGTAAATTGAAATAATTGCCCCAATAATTTGTTTTATATTTAGTTTAAATTCTTCAACATTCCCTTCAATTAATACAATTGGAAATTCATATGCTTCATTTAATCGTTGTATTTGATCAAATAATCTACCGCTTATTAATGAAGATTCAAAATCAGAAATTGTTTTTCTTTCAATACCTATTCTATTGCTTACAATATAATCTCCAACAGGCAATGTTTTTATTTCAATATCAATTTCTGTTTTTTTTATTTGTTCTATGATACTTGAATTTCTTTCTCTATGATCAATAATAATTTTCATTTAATACTCTTTAATTTTTTTATTGTTTTATTATTTATTTCTTTGAAAATGTAATGTTTTTTATTTCAATATTACTATGTTCTAAGAAAACAATTAAATTTCCTTTTTGTCCTGTATTTAAACTAGTTGTTTCTGAAAACTTTTGTAAACTATTTGTTACATTAAATCTTTTAATTGATTGTAATTGTTTTTTGTTATTTATATTAATTAATTTTGCAAGTATTATTTGTGATTTTGTATTTTTTGAAATAGCATAAAATGTTATTGTTGTATTAATTATTGATGAATTAGAATAAGGTGCAAATTCAGTTAATAATCCTCCTTTAAATCTACCAAAATCTTGATCTGGACTCCATAATTTCGTTTTTGTTCCATTTATTTCTGTAAATACTAAATTCCATGTATTAACTTGTGGATATCCAACATATGTTTTATATAAATTTTTAAATGCTTTTTGTGTTGAAAATATAATACTTGAATTAGTTATACCATAAGGCTTTCCAAATATTGTTGTTAAATAACCACCAAGATGAACAAGTGCTGTTCTATTGTATGCATTTCTATTAATCACAATAAATTTTGTATTATAATTATATAATAATAAAAGTGTTTGATTAGAATAATTTTCAGTTATTGGTGAAACATAATTTAATTGATTATTGTATTGAATAGAATAACTTTGAATTGCTAGTGGTAAATTTAGAAGAACTAGTTGTTGAGTTGTATTTTCATTTTTAACATAACCTCCTATTATTGATTTGTTTGATATCGAAGTATAATATGTTGCTAGTAATTGATAATAATAAGGATTATTAGAATTTTGATTTAAGAAAGCAGGTAAATATAAAATAGAGAAACTTTGATTGATTTTATTTAATTGTGAAAAGAAATTTAAAGTTTTTGGGGTTATGATAATTTTCATTGAATTCTGGTTCATAAAAGGAATTCCATTAATTTCAATTAAAAATAATATTACAATAACAATAATAAAAATAAGATAAAATGAATTAAATTTACTTTTTTCTATTTTTAAATGTTCTAATGATTTTATTCCATAACCAGATAATAAAGCAATCATTAAACTAAATATTAAAATAAAATTACTAGGTTGAGTAATAACATTAATAAGAGGAATATGATTGTAAATAAAATAATAAACATTTGAATGAATCATCATTGTTCCTATTTGAACAAAAGGTCCTAATGACAAAATTCCGAAAATAATTGCAACAACTAAAAATATTCGTGATTCTTTATTTCTATATAGACCATAAATAGAAAGAATTAATGCAGTGTAACCAATATATCCTATTTTCTGCCATTGATTCAAAAATACATAGTTAAAAGAAGAACTGATAAATTTGAACAAATGATTATAAAATCCAGGTATAAAAAATGAAAAAATATTAATACTATCAATTAGTTCAATATGGGATTTTGAAATACTATTGAAATTTACTATTTGACTTAAATGAGTTAAATAAGGTATAAATCCAAAAGATCCAATTATAAATGCAATTAATACTGATGCAATAAAATATTTCAATTGCTTTCTTTGTAGTAATTTCATTTTATTCTGTTTTACAATATAAATTAAAAATATAACACCAAATAATAAGATAAGCATAAACCCTTGTTTTATATCCCCCATAAAACTTGCTAATACAAAACTTATTGATAAGCCAATTGAATTTCTAAACATATGTTCTTCATTATTTATTATTTGTATAAAAAAGAATAATGCAATTGGTATCCATTCTATTGCTAAAAATCCCAGATTATTATATGCTGCTGCAATGTGAAAAGAACTAAAACTAAAAAATACTCCTGAAATAAATGCTGCATAGTAATTTTTTAGAAGATAGAATGCAAGAATAAACATACCTAATCCAGATAATGCGAAACTAATTAAAAGTAAAATATTATATGCAAACACATTACCAAGTAATTGAAATGGAGCAACAAGAATAGCACTTAATGGTGATAGATTTTGATAAATTAAATTAGCTCCAATTGGATAAAATAACAAAGTAGTGTGCCAAAAGTTTATATGTAAATTAAATAAAGCATGATTTACCCACCATAAGTTCCATAAATTCAAATAAATTTGAGAGTTAGAACTAGGAGCAGAAGTAAAAATATGAGAGAAAATTTGAGAAAATATTACTAATGTTATTAATAAATAAATAATAAATACAATCAAGTATTGTTTTTTGTTAATTGTATTTTTTAATGAAGATTTATTACTACTTTTTTTAGTCATATTTAACCTATTTAATATTTTTATATTTATTTATTTATATTTTATAATATTATTTTTTATACTTTTATTTAAAAACAAATTTTTTTGATCTGTTTAGTATTTAAACACATTTACAAATAATTACTAATAATTTTATATTTATTTTAATTTTTTTGTTTTTATTATTATAAAATTTTAAAATAATATTGTTTTAATATTAAAATAACATTAAACAATTTAAAAAATTATCAAGTATTTTGTGATTTGTTATCAAATATAGTAAATATTATTATATTCTTCTGTTTTATATTTTATATAATTGTTAAATAATACTAAAACTAAGAAATATTTTAGTTTCATTTCTTTTAAATTTTTCATTTCTTTTGGATTTTATTTATTACTTAAAATATTAAAATTGAATTAAAATCAATTAAAAATTATCAATATCTTTTTATATAATAACTTATATTTAATTAAATAATTAAAAACAAATTAAAAATATGGTGAAATTATGTCTGAAAATAGATTAGGAGATCAACAAATATTATTACTTCCAGAAGGCTCATCAAGGCTTATTGGTAGAGATGCACAAAGAACTAACATTGCTGTTGGTGTTGCTGTTGCAAATGCAATTAAAACAACATTAGGACCAAAAGGAATGGATAAAATGCTTGTGAGTGAACTTGGTGATATAGTAATAACAAATGATGGTGCAACAATTCTTCAAGAAATGAATGTTGAACATCCAGTAGCAAAAATTTTAGTTGATATTGCAAAAACACAAGATAAAGAAGTTGGAGACGGAACAACAACAGTTGTTATTATGGCTGGTGAATTATTAAGAGGGGCAGGAGAACTTTTAGAACAAGGAATCCATCCAACAACAATAATTAGAGGATATAAAATGTCTGCAAATAAAGCAGCAGAAATACTTGAAGCAAAAGCAAGAACAGTTGATGTAAAACAAGATAATATACTAGAAAAAATAGCAATTGTTTCAATAGGTTCAAAGAATATAGGAGATGATGAAGTAAAATCAGATCTAGCAAAAATAGTAATAAGCGCAGTAAAACAAGTTCTTGTACAAGATTCTTCTGGAAAATATATTATTGATCATGATTTTATAAAGGTAGAAAAGAAAGTAGGAGGAAGTGTAAGAGATAGTAAATTAATAAATGGTGTTCTTATTGATAAGGAAATTGCTCATCCAGGAATGCCTAAATCCCTTTCAGATGCAAAAATTGCATTAATGGACATTGCTTTAGAAATAGAGAAAACAGAAACAGATGCAAAAATAGAAATAACTTCACCAGAACAAATGCAAGCATTCTTACAACAAGAAGAAACAATGCTAAAAAACATGGTTGAAAAAATCAAAAATGTAAATGCAAATGTATTATTTACTCAAAAAGGGATTGATGATGTTGCACAACATTATCTTGCAAAAGCAAATATAATGGCCATTAGAAGAGTAAAAAAAAGTGATATGGAAAAATTATCAAGAGCAACTGGTGGAAAAATAATAACAAGTTTAGAAGATTTAAATGCAGAAGATCTTGGATTTGCTGGTATTGTTGAAGAAAGAAAAATCAGTGGAGAACAAATGTTATTTATTGAAAAATGCAAAATACCAAAAAGTGTAACAATATTTATAAGAGGTGGATCACAACAAGCAATAGATGAAGCAGAAAGATCATTAACAGATGTAATAGGTGCTATTTCAAGTGTGATTGAAACTGGAAAATATGTTATTGGAGGAGGAAGCATTGAAATAGATATTGCAAATGGATTAAAATTATATGCAGGAGAAGTTGGAGGAAGAGAACAATTAGCAATTCAAAAATTTGCAGATGCAATTGAAATAGTTCCAAAAACATTATCAGAAAGTGCTGGTATGTATCCAGTTGATACATTAGTTGAATTAAGAAGTAAACATAAAACAAAAGAAGGCCAAGTCTTTGGTGTAAATATAATGAAAAATGTACTAGGAGACATGGATGAATTAGGAGTTTACGAACCAATGATAATAAAGCAACAAGCAATATTCAGTGCTAGTGAAGCAGCAGAAATAATTCTAAGAATTGATGATATGATTAGTTCTAGAGGACATGGAAGTGGTGGAATGCCTGGAGGACAAGGTATGCCTGGTGGAATGCCTGGTATGGGAATGGAATAAAAACTTAATTTGTTTTTATTTACTTTCTTTTTTTCTTTTTTTAAATTTAAATCAATTTTTTTATAAAAATACTTGATTTTATAAAGGATTCAATGAATAAAATAATAATATTAACAGGATCTCCAGGTTCTGGAAAAAGTACTTTAATAAAAGGAATAAGTAACAAAAAAATCAAAATTGCTAATATTGGAACATTAATGCAAAAAAAAGCAGAAACAGAAAAATATATTAAAAAAGGAGACAGAGATAGTATAAGATATTTACCAAACAAAAAAATCAATGAATTAAGAAACTTTGCTTTTTCTGAAGTTTCAAAATTAAAAGGTAATATTATTATTGATACTCACGCATCAATTGCAGTAAATGGTAAATATTTGTCTGGATTACCTTTTGAATCAATAAAAAAACTTAAAAATATTATTGGATTTATTTATATTGATACAAATACAACTGAAATATTATTACGACGAATAAAAGACAAAACAAGAATTAGAGAAAATGAAGATGATTATTTAATCAATACTCAAAGAATAATTAATTTATCTATTTTGTCTCATTCTGCAACATATTTAAATATTTCTTTATACATAATAAACAATAAACAAGAAATGTTAAATAAAACAATAAATGAATTTAATGAAAGGATAAATATTCTTTTGAATAGTAATTAAATTAAGAATAATATGTGATAAAATGTTTATGTTTACAATTGTACCAATACCTATCAAGTTTCAAATATTAATTGTTGTTATTAGTATTTTATATATTGCTCTTACTTTATTCATCCAAAGAAAAGTATCAGACACTAAAAAAATGCGTCAAATACAAAATAAAATCCAAGAAGTATCAAAGGAATTAAATAAATTAATAAAAAACAAAGCACCAAATCAAGAAATATCAAAGAAACAAAAAGAAGTAATGCCACTTGTAACAACTAGTTTAAAACTACAAATAAAGCCAATGGTTATTATATTTCCTTTATTTATGTTAATTTATTATATTCTGTTACCAGCAGTATTCAAATCAATTAGTACTGACACAGTAACAATTTTTTCATATAACTTAAACTATCAATCATTTTTCTTTGCAATTGTGTTCGTTTTAGGTATTATTTCCTCAGTAATTATTTTAATTTATGATAAAAAACTAGCAAAAAAAGAAAAATTAAAAGAAGCAGCAGATAAAGAAGCAATGGATAAAACAAAAAGTCCTGATTTAGATAAAAAAGAAATACAAACAAATAAAGAAACAAATAATTAAATAAAGAGATAAACAAAATAATAAATAAATGAATAAATAGATAAGTAGAATAATAGATAAAAGAATAAATAATTAATATATTATTTTAAGGTGTTTTAATTGCCAAAACCAATGCGTAGATCAAATAGTTGGAGAAAACTAAAAAGAGTAACGAATAATGGAAAAAATACAATTCATTATAAAAGAAAAGCAAATTCACAACCTCATTGTGCAATATGTGAAAATGAATTAAATGGTATCTCTATAAAAGGAGGAAAAACCAGAAGAACAAATGCAAGAATATTTGGTGGTGTATTATGTGCAAGATGCACCCAAGATGTAATTAAATTTGGAAGTAGAGTAGAACAAGGCGTAATAAAATTAAATGAAGTTGGGATTAAACAAAGAAAATATGTATTGCAATTAGTAGCACATTGATCATATTTATTAAATAAAAATGTAAAATATTTTTATAAAATTTGAATAGAGTGGACTAATGGAAGAATGTGAATTATGTGGTAGAGTAATAACTACTACATATGTTGTTAATGTTGAAGATGTTGAATTAAGAGTATGTAAAAAATGCAGTAGTTCTAAAACACTAGTATATATTGATAATAATAAAAAACAAGCTTCTACTAATAATTTTCAGTTAAATACAAATTATGAAAAAGATGAACTAAGTTTGTTGATTGAAAATTACGGTGCAAAATTAAAAAAAGCAAGAGAATCAAAAGGCCTTTCATTAAAAGAATTAGCAAGGCAAATAAATGAAAAAGAAAGTTTTTTATCAAGAATTGAGAGTCAAAGAACACAACCAGATGAAAAACTAATTAGAAAATTAGAAAAAACATTCAATATAAGATTAACTGAAAATGATTAATCTTTCATTATATTATTTTTAATTTAATGTAATAATAAATATTTAGTAATTTTTTTAATTGCAATTTATTTAATTTAATACTAATTTATCTAATACTTAATAACTTAAAACTACTTTTTTATAATAATAAAATTAAATTCAGATTTGAATTTCAGAATAATATAAAAGATCTTACAACTGATATAGATCAGAAGAAAACAGTAATTAATATTTTACAATAAATCTTAAAATAGTTTTACTTCAATACTATCTATTTCTTTAAGTCCAATAAAGATTCAATACCAAATGATTTGAATATTCTAATTATAAAATCAAAATATTACTTATCAAAACAAAAAAAGCACAAAATACTTAAACTATTTAGGAAAGATTAAATCTTATTAATATAATTTGATACTTTTAATTGGAATTATTTATAAATTGTAATATAATATGTACAATAAGTAAAAATTATTAGTAATATAAAAATTCCTAAAACATAGTTTTTTATTTTCATAATTTTTTCTTACATAAAAAATAATTAATAATTCTCTTATTATCTGTAAATTTGTTGTGTTGATTTCATCTTTTAAAGATAGTTATTCTTTTAAATTATTGAAATAAACTTATTTGCTAGATTTATTATCTGTTTTACTGCTATGATCTAAAATACAATACATACATAATTAACTTCATTTATATTATAAAAAAATATAAATACATTCACTTTTAAATCAATATGTACCTAAATCATATAATATTATATAAGCTTTTAAATATTAATTATATATTTTTTTCATAAATTAGTGGGTTAAAATGGTTTTAGAATCTAAATACAGACGCTTGCTTACATATACAAGACTTTCAAGTCTTGCTTACATGTATTATTATGATAAAGATGGTATTGAATATAGAGAAATTAAGGTTGCTTTGCACTTAAAAGACAGTCAGCTAAGTCCGCAATTGCTATGGTTACGTAAGAATTTATACGCAAGCTTTAATGAGCAACAATTTGATGACCAAAAGCTTTCTGTATATTATATAACTAAAGAGGGTAAGAAAGCATATAATAAAATAATTACTTGGATGGAAGAGATACCATTATTGCAAAACTTAAAAAAAGGTGTAAAAGATGAATAATGAATTTGAATTGTATAATGCATCTCTTGATTTTTTAGGAATTAAACTTGATAAAAACACATTTCAAGATAGAATAAAACTGCAGAAAATAGCATATCTTCTGGGAAAAGTTTTCAAATGGAAATTTATTAATAATTTCAATTTTTATATTAGAGGCCCATATTCAACTGAGTTAACTGCTTATTATTATTCAAAAGAGCATACTTTACAAACCAATGTATCTATTACTGATAAGATGAAAAATAGGCTCAAGAGTTTATATTTTCTTAAAGATTTAAGTGTAGAGATGTTAGAGATAATAGCTAGTTTAGATTACTTGCAGCAGAAAAATAAGGAATTGGATGAAGAGGTAATAGAAGAACAACTTAAAAATATTAAGCCTTATTTAGACATAAAAAAAATATGGAGAGGTACTCAACTACTTAAACAGTTTAAACTCACAAAAGAAGATGCAGTAATTAATATGGAAGATTTAAAAGAAGAACTTGATGAGTGGGATAAGGCATCATCAGAGGATTTTGAAAAGTTGGAAAGCAATAGTGTATAATATGGAAAAGTGGAATATTTACTATGCAAATTTAGGTGTAGGGATTGAGCATGAGCAGGAAAAGAAACGTCCATGTGTAATAGTAAAAGTGTTTGAGAATATTAATATGTGTTTAGAGATACCACTCACGAGTAAATGTAATGCATCCAGATTTCCTTACACTTTAATAATTAAAAATAATACTAATAATAAATTTTCTATAGCTAGTATAGCATTATTGTTTCATATCAGATCTATATCAATAAACAGGTTGGAAAGTAAACCAATAGGAAAAATATCTGATTCAAATGCAGAAAAGATAAAAGAGATATTTAGATTTATGCTTGACTTATAAATTTCAAACTAACCAGTATGGTATTTAATTTTTATTTTTCTTCTTTTAATAATTGTATTACTTTCCTTGCCCATTTTCTATCCAATTCTTTTGTTTCATCAGATAAGTTTTTATATGCAGTTCATAACTTCTTCCATTTCATAACTCTTTTCTTGGATAAAACTTATTCTGGTTCTAATTCATTTAATAGACCTTTTGTCCAATATCTATTGTTTATGTTCAAGTTCTGCTAACTTTTCCCATTTTATACTCATTTATAAACTCTCTATTTTACATTTTTTATTTAGATAAATAATGTAATTTATTTAATATTCTTTATTAAAATCTTATTATAACTCAAATATTATTGTAATTTCATAATTAATTAATAAAAAATAAATTTTATAAAGTATTCTGAATAATATTTTTAATAATCAATAAGAATATATAAGCATTTTTTCAGATTATTTATATAAGTATATTAAAAATAATTTATTTAATTAAACTAATAAAAATAGCGTGATAAAATGTTAATTGAAATAGGTAGAGTTTGTATTAAAAAATCAGGAAGAGATGCTGGAGACAAAGCAATTATTACTAAAATTCTTGAAAATGGATTTGTAGAAATAATTACAGAAACAAGAAATCATGAAAGAAAATGTAATACTTCACATCTTGAATTTTTAAATGAAAAAATAGACATTAAAGATAATGAAGCATTAAAAAAGATTGGGATTAAGAGAAAATAATTATTTTAATACTTTTTTTTCTTTATTTTTTTATTATTCTTAGAAATACTTCTAATTACTAATACTTGATATTATGAAAATATATGATGCAATAATAATTAATTTTGGTGAAATTTGGCTTAAAGGACATAATAGAAGCGATTTCATAAATTTATTATTTAATAATATAAATTCAGTAATAAATACAAATAAAACGAATAAATACAAACTAGAAAAAATATTTGATAGATTTATAATTTATTTAAATAAAGATTCAGATATTGATTTTTTATCTTCAAAACTAAAATATGTTTTTGGTATATCTTGGTTTGCACCTTGTATTATTTCTGAAAATAATTTAAATAAAATTATTAAAGCTGCAAATAAATTTAAGAAATTAGAAAACAATAAAGTAAAAATTATTGCACATAGATCTTATAAAAATTTAGAATTTAATTCAATAGAAATAATTAAGTATTTTATTTTAAATCAAAAGAAGCTAAAATTTGAATTAGATTTGATAGGAGAAAAAATATTATATATTAATCCAACACAATCTAATTGTTTTTTATCTATAGAAAAAATACATGGTCTTAATGGTCTTCCAGTTAGTTCATCAGGTAATGGGGTTGTTTTATTTTCAGGTGGTATTGATTCACCTGTTGCAAGTTTTTATGCGATGAAAAGAGGATTAAAATTAATATTTATTCATTTTCATGCATTTGCTAATAATCAAGAAGCAGAAGATTCAGAAAAAATGCAAAAATTAATTACACAATTAAAAAAATTTGAAAATCCATTAAAAATCTATTATTTACCTTCTTATTTATTTCAAGCAGCAACATTAAAAATACGAAAAAAATATGAACATGTATTATTTAAAAGATTTTTATTTGAAATTGCAAAGAAAATAGCAATAATAGAAGATGCAAAAGTAATTGTAACTGGTGAAAGCCTTGGTCAGGTTTCATCTCAGACAACACCAAATTTAATTGCTTCTGAACCAGATACTGATTTATTAATTATAAGGCCTTTAATAGGGTTTGATAAGCAAGAAATAATAGACAAAGCAAAACAAATAAATACTTATGATTCTTCAATATTGAAATATAAAGACGTGTGTTCTATTATTGTAAAAAATCCCTCAACAAATATAAAGAAAGAACTTATTGATAAATTCTATAAAAATTCAAAACTAATATATATTGCAGACAAAACATTTGAAAAAGCAAAATATATTGAATATTAAATGAAAATTAAAAAGTGTATTTATGTTTTATTTTTCTTATTTATTTTATATTTTATCTTCATATAAATTAAGTATTAATATATGGGCATTTGAGTTTACAAAAATGATAGCTAGTCCATTATTAAATACATTTATGCATTTACTTGCTTCTAGTTTTTTTATAATTCTTCCTGCTATCGTACTATATCTTTATTTTATTAAAAAAGATAGAAATGCATATGTTTTTGTTGTTGCAATCATTTTCTTTTTTATTGTATCTGATTTAATAAAGAATATTATTAGAATGCCTAGACCTTGTCATGTAAATAGTTTAAATTGGATAAATACAGTTGGTTGTGAAAATAGTTTTTCATTTCCAAGTAATCATGCAACTGTTCTAACTGGTTTAGGTTTTTTTCTAAAGAATTATAAATATCTTGAAATATTATATATTATTTGGTTAATTTTAATTCTTTTTGGTAGAGTTTATCTTGGTGCACATTATTTAACAGATGTAATAGCAGGAATTATCTTAAGCATTGTCTTATACTATTTAATAAATATTTTTAAAAACAAAATAAATAATATTTTGAATAAGATCACTAAAAAAATTTTACCAAAAATTGCATTAAAATAAATAAAGTAAAAATATAATGAATATAAATATTAATTATTGATTAATAATTAAAAGTGAAATTATGAAAATAAACAAAAAAATTGGGTATGTCATTGTTTTTACATTAATAATTATAGGTTTAGTAACAATAATTCTAATTAAATTAAATAATAATACAAATACTATTTCTTTTGATAATAAAATAGTACCTAAAAGTTTTACCTCTCAATTATTTAATATTGCAAATAATGAAACATTAGCAAATAAAGTATCTTTTGGGAATGCAAATAATTTTCCTATTAGTATGAAAAAATTAAAACTTACTAAATTAATTTTTAATAATTCTAATAATTTTAATAAATCTAATATTCTTTATATTGGATCAGATGCATGTCCTTTTTGTGCAGTAACAAGATGGTCACTAATAATTGCATTGATGAGATTTGGAAATTTTACTAATTTACATTATATGACTTCTAGTTCAACAGATATTTATCCAAGTACTCCTACATTTACATTTTATAATTCAACTTTTTATAGCAATACAATAAATTTTATTAGTGTTGAAGAACAAACAAATACAGAAAAATCATTACAAGTACCAACAAGACAAGAAATACTAATATTTAAAAAATTGAATGTATATAACCAATTATTGCCTCATTATGCAAGGGGTGGAATACCATTTATTGATTTTGGAAATTCAACTGTTTCAGTTGGTGCACTAGTTTCACCATCATTAATCTATAAACAAAATTGGAACATAATTATTTCTCAAATAAAGAATTTAAATTCATCAGATTCTCAAGCAATAATTGGCGCAGCAAATATATTTACAGCTGAAATTTGTGGAATTAATAATAATACACCATTAAATATATGCAATCAAAATTATGTTAAAACAATCCAAAAAAATCTAAATATAAGATAATATTATAAGAGTTTTAAATAAATAAAATAACTACTTAAATATTATTATTGCTTTTTCATAAAGAATGGCGGGGTAGCTCAGTTGGTTAGAGCGCTAGACTCATATGCAAAGCATTGTGAGTGATGAGCAATTTGCGATGACTGCTAAGATATCTAGAGGTCGCGTGTTCGAATCTCGCTCCCGCCAAATTTTTTTATATTATTATTTTTGAAAAATAATTAAATAACTAGTAAGGAGCAAAATATTGTATTAATAAATTTAACTAAATAATTATATAACAATTAAAAAGAGGAATAATTATATAATATATTTTCTTTTTTTAAAATCATTTACGATTTTTAATATTGATAAAAAATAATTACAATTATTAATATAATATTTTATTTTTTTTCCAAAACACTGGATACTAAAAATACTATGATTTAGGACAATTTTTTAAATCCATAATTTTTGGAATTTCATTCCAAGATTTTATTCTAAAAAAGTTTTGTTTTCCGTCAAGTTCTGGTTCATTTCTATTATAACGCCAATCTACTAATATAACTTTTTTATTGTTTTTTAATGCAAGTTTTGCAATTTCAGGGTAATCTTCTATAATAGTTTCAAAAGCATAATTTGTTTTATCTTTTGCAGAGTTTACAAATATAATTTTATTATATGTTATTTTATGTTCATAAAGCCAATTTTTAATTGCTTTTTTATTTCCTTTACTTGCAGTAAGTATGTCTATTGAATAATTTTCAGAAATTTTTTCTATTACTAAAGGAATACAAGTATTATATAATACCATTAATTTAGAATATGGTGGTTCCCATATTTCTTTGAAAATCCTTTTCAAATATTTCATTTTTAAACCAGTTGTTTCTTCTAAATTATATTTTCTTAAAAGTTTTTTTTCACTTATATCTATATTATATTCTTTTCTAAGAATTTCCATAAATGGTGGTATTATATTTATTATTGTATTTTCAAGATCAATTGCGATTTTTTTGTTTAAATCAGTGTTTTTTGTCTGCATAATATCATTCTATTTAAAGTGGATAAAAAACTTACATATAAAATATATATTTTAATCTTAAATTATAATTTTTAAATAATTCTGATGTGCTATTAATATTATAACTTTATATGATATATATAATATAGGTTTATTACATATTTTATAAAACCAAAAATCAATATTATTTTTTCTATAACGTTTATTTAATAGCAAATTGTTAAAGTATTGGATTGATATTGAAATGGGTTACGTATTAAATAATCTAGTTTTTCTTCATAAAAATGTTTTATTATTAGTATAATTAAAAAAAAATAATTATTTGGTATTGTTTGTAAAATCATTATATTAATTTTCATATAATGTATTATGTAATTATAACTGCTTCCAAGACAATATAAACTTTTTTCAAATACAACCATTTAAATATTTTTTCAATATAAACTTGTATAATGTTCTTTAGTGTGTTTTTATAATTTATTAATACATTATTATTCCGATATTTTTTATTTTATAATAAAGTATTTAATTTAACATAAAGTATAAATATTATAAATGCACTAATTATTTTTACATTTATTATTTTTTATTTTTTTAATGGGACTTTTTTTAAAAGTTTATTTTTTTAAGATATTTTTAATTGATTGTTTTATTAAAATTATTCTTAAAAGATTTTTTTAAATAGTTCATTATGAAAATTCCTGTTTGGAATTGGATGTAGTTTTAAGGAACAAAAACGAAATGTATATCCATTAAAGTGTGTAACCAGATTGCTTGTATATTTTAAAATTGCAAGGATCATGAAAAAATTCCAGTCGATGCTGCTGGAGGATACTATTATCAGATTTCGACAGCCATGCAAGTATGCCCAACAGCTTTGTTGGACTGCGTAAGGCTCAGTAACGCGTGGTCAATTTACCATAAAGAGGAGGATAACCTCGGGAAACTGAGGACAAAACTCTATAGGCTAGAAATTCTGGAACGAGTTCTAGCTAAAAAAGAATATGAATTGCAGTATTTCTGCTTTATGATAAGACTGCGTCGGATCAGGCTGATGGCGGGGTAACGGCCCACCATACCTATAACCCGTAGGGGATGTGAAAGCAAGAGCCCCGAGAAGGGCACTGAGACAAGGGCCCTAGTGCTATGGCATGCAGCAGGCGCGCAAACTCCACAATGCACGAAAGTGTGATGGGGGGAATCTGAGTGGCTTCTATGAAGTCTTTTATTAAGTTTAGTAAGCTTGATGAATAAGTGCTGGGCAAGACCGGTGGCAGCCGCCACGGTAATACCGGCAGCACAAGTTGTATCCGCGATTATTGGGCTTAAAGCGCGCGTAGCTGGCTAATACAGTCTTATGTGAAATATTGATGCTCAACATCAATGCGTGCATAAGATACCTGTTAGCTAGGGAGTGGGTGAGGTTAGAGGTACTTATTAGGAAGCGGTAAAATGCTATAATCTTATAAGGACCAACAGCGGCGAAGGCGTCTAACTAGAACACATCCGACAGTGAGGAGCGAAGGCTAGGAGAACAAATCGGATTAGATACCCGAGTAGCCCTAGCAGTAAATGATGCAGACTCTGGTGTTGCAAATTTCACGAAAGTTTGCAGTACCGTAGCAAAAGTGTTAAGTCTGCCGCCTGGGGAGTACGGCCGCAAGGTTGAAACTTAAAGCAATTGGCGGGGGAGCACACAAGGGGTGGATGCTGCTGTTTAATTGAAACACACGTCGGAAATCTTACCAGAAGAGACGGCAAGATGAAGGTCAGGCTAAAGGTCTTACTAGATGAGCCGAGAGGTAGTGCATGGCGACCGTCAGTTCGTGGTGCGAACTGTCCGGTTAAGTCCGGTAAGTCAGTGAGTATTTTGGTGAATAAAAATGAAAATAAAATTAAACTCAAAAATTTGTTATTTAATTGGTATATGTAATAGGAGAAAAGGTCCATTATATATTTCAACAAAAAATAATAAAATAATGGAAAAATTCATTGAAATCGCAGTAAATGAACTAAAGATTAAACCAGACAAAATAACAATACAGAAAAATGATGAATTTATTGCTTATACTTATAATTCTAAAATAACAACATATTTTAAACAAATGTTGCAAAAAAGAGAATTAATATTTAAATATATCAATGATTATTCTTCAAATTATTTTGCAGGTTTATTCGATAACAAAGGTGATATTATTAATAATCACATTTATTTTAAAAATATTGATTTAAATGATCAAATGATTTTAGAAAAATTCAATATTCATCTAAAAAATAATAATAATGTTTATCAAGTTCTTTCGCGAAATTCATTTATTATATTTATGAAACGAAATAGTATAAAAATCAATTTATTCAAAGATTGATTTGTTATTTATTATAGTTATTTAAAAAGAATTTATTTATCAAATATTCATTGACCTGGAAACGAACGAGACCCTTACTAACAATTGCTATTGGTTTAGAGATAAATCAAGCACTTTGTTG